>Ga0307509_10001333_pt1 | contig 41834 bp, 50 predicted proteins | sample 10_EM_MG_FD_202245 | JGI IMG/M metagenome (GOLD analysis project Ga0307509, IMG submission 202245) | Populus trichocarpa ectomycorrhiza microbial communities from riparian zone in the Pacific Northwest, United States - 10_EM | ecosystem: Host-associated > Plants > Roots > Unclassified | place...
TAGGGTTGAGCAACATCCCCAATTCTGACTCTAACAACAACAATGACTTCCTGTATGACCTTATGTCAAATCAAAAAACATAGACTAGTTCTAATTTGTTGTTTAAACAATTCTTCCAGAGGAATTTTTATTGTACCTTCTCAAGAAGAAACTATTCCCAATTTAGAAATTTTGGGTCAAGTTGGCCGCGAGGGCAGATTTTGGTTGACCGGCACCATACTCGAGTATTGTTCTCGATTCTAGTGGCATCGAGTGAGGCGCTGTCCGAGCGCCGTGAAGCACCCAGAGACACCGCGTCTCCTTGTGGCACCGCATCATACCGGTATCTGAGAAAATTACCGGCGCCGTGATACACAGTGCTGGCACTCGAGCCGCTGGCTTCCTCCAGCCCACAGCAGTGCCGCACCAACTCTCCCAAAGCCAACCCGACCAGATACCAGTATGATATGTACTCGTACTGGTACAAAATTATTCCTACCGCACTGGTACCGGTACTCGAGTAAAAGTACTGTGTTCGAGTATCATAGAATACCCGTAACAGTCTAGCTGACCCCCGGCTCCAGGCTGTGAACCCCAAAAATCACCCCGAGACCGAGCAGGCCAGCCGCGATTCGGAACTAAAGCAAGATGAGATGCATGGGCACCAGTACCTACTTGTAGCACAGCAGACGTCCATTTCCTCTCTTCCCTTTCCTCCCCACCCTAGCTCCCTGCTCTTCTTCCCTTCGCACCCCGGAAACGGGGCATGCTGCCACTATTTCCCGACTCGTCAATTGGTCTTTACCCTGATGAGACATTTCGCGGGGAGGATTGTGCTCCACTATGCACCCAAGTAGCGCAGCGCGATGAACGATTTGTCCGATACTTCCTCAAAGCGGCAGAAGCTGTAATTGCAAGTACGAGTATCATACTGGCACCCTCCCTCTTTCCTTGGGCCCGCTATTACTTGTACCAACCACCCATGATACATACCCCATGATCCCGCAGTCTATCTACTCGAGCACTCGAGTACCCGGGTGTGGGTGAGAAAAACCGGAAAGCTAGTGGTGGTAAAGCAGGGATTTGGTTTGATCAATGGATAAACTTTGTGCAAAGAGGCCCAGCCCGGTTGCATTTGTGCCTACCGGTACCGGCACTTTTCTCCAAAACATGAATATTGGAGATTCCGAGGAGCCTCTGGGAGTTTCAAGTAATCTCTACAAGCCAAATCTGTGCTGGGACCGGCTTTTAATTATTAGTTCAGGATCGGTGTGATAATGTGTTTAGCATTATATCCACTCCAAGTTTGTGTCCGCAAGAACATGTCATTTTCCATCTACAAGTATACTGGCTGTCTGCTCACCTCCCACGATATTGCTGATCTTTTTTTTCCGATTTTTTCGTCGCTACCAGTATAACACTCGAGTATTATCCATCCGGTCAGTGCCGGCAGCAGCGCTCGAGGAGACATCGCATCGCATCTATCATATCAAACAGCGGTCACATCTATCCCCCGAAGCCGCCTGCCCTCCCCAAGCAATACGGTAGCCTGGGAGGAAAGAGGGCGTGGTAGCCCAGAGAGCGCACCGGAGCGCACGCAATATATTCACATGTGGGACTCCAAAAAAATAAAAAATCGTGCTACCCTTTGTTTCATCCATAAGTCTCCCCCTTTCCCTCCCCGATTAACCTACGCATGGCAGTGTAGACCGCAAAATCTCGCATAATCCACTATCAGATTATCAGCGGGGATTGCAGCATCGACCCACGATAGGTTTAGTTTGACAGGTTACCAGAATAGATCCAACACACTCAGCAGACTCAAGCTTGATTGTGTGGGGAAAATACCAATCTTTCTTGGGGGGTTTTGTCACCCAGTATGGAGATTAGAGATCTGATGGAGGTAGTGGATTGTACGAAATTTTACGGTACCCGCAGGGTTTGAATCAAATAAACACAGAGGGTGAGAGAGCCAATGCCTGCGCCGACAAACACTTTCCATCCGCTCAAAATCTAAACCGAGTGGTTATAGTACCGCAATTGCCCCAAAAAAGAATATGATACGTACTCGAGTACTTGTCGTACCGTGCTCACATCAACTAATCCGTCCGGCTCGCCTGGAAACCTCAGCCCAAGATATGTATGGCCGTATTATGCTGCACTCCACTGGATGATACCGACTCTTGGAGTGCCGGCTTTGGCAAAGGTACACCAATGGTACGCCATGTGCTCGAGCTCCTTACAAGTAGCAGCACCTGTCATCCAAAATAGAAGGCCCGCCATAGGCCAGCAAAAACATAACTTAAAATATGGTGCAGTGCAAGTGCCGAAGGGAGGGTGCCCGGAGCTGGTCGGGAGTAAAAGCAGCGAGGACGGGTGGGGGGTGGAGGGGAGGAAGCTGCTTCGTTATCACTCTTTGGGTTAAATGAGATCACTGGGATCGGCGGGTTGGTAGCTGGGAAAGAATGCCTCATGCAAAAGTCAACCCAGAAATCAGCCACTTCTTGGAAGCCACGGGTGGCGGTGATGCCTGACTGCTTGCACATCGTGAGAGGTTCATGGGGAGTCACTCAGGAGTGGAAGAGACAGTGATGTGGGGCAGGGGGGGCATCAGAGATAGGTTTCCGAATTCGCTGACAAGCTATTCGGGGGCGTGTTTGTCCTTGGATTGTACCACTTGGTATTCCTATTTTGGAGAGGTCGGTTGAGCAATACGTGACTCTCTGGGGGTTCGCTGCTTGTCCATTGAACTGGCGGGGCACGCAGATTCCACACCTTCCTGATCAGGGTTTGGCCTGGCGACTTTGTTTCGAAGGAACCCTGAAATATCTGGCGTTCTGTTGTGGAAAAGTCACTTAGCCACAGGGTAGAGTTACTTTATATGGAAGATGATGAATCTGCATCCCTTATCTATTGAGGGAGAGGTATGATATCATACCTGTGGAGTGTTCGATCACTATGACGCCTTTTCTCACTAGGTATCTGCATCCATTGATTCGCAAAGGGCATGAAGCCGCAGGGAGGAGGAGGAGAAAGTGTGTGAATAAAATAAATGTCCCAAGAAGCGTTTTCAATATTTCTTTTCTACTAATACAAGGGCTCTTTTTTTTTTTTGTTAAATCTGCGGATTGATTTAAGTACAATATCAGCGCTCATCCATATACAACGTAAGTTATAACAATATTCTGAGGCGAACTGCGCATCCTTCCTTGAAATAAGACAAGCAGGCAGGAAAAGAAAGTATCACCACTTGTAGTAGAGGTGAACAACAAAAGGAAGCACAATAATAGACAGCACCTCCAGTGCCCTCAACTCATCCCCTTAGAGTGTGAGAGGACCCATCTCTATTCTTGTTTTAAAGGTCCGAGAAATCTTTACAATAGCAGCGAAGGGGTAGCGTGAGCATTCTGACCTTTAAAGGGAATTCATCTACCCAACTTTCCAGATAGGCTAAGGCAGTGCAATAATGGCTAAACATTGCAAGGTGTTTCAGGCAGTCTTGAGCAATTGACAGGTGTGAGGAAGGAACCACAGACATTATCGCTCTTCACCCTCCATAGCTGTGAAGGCGATACTGCCACTAAAGAGGATGGGGTTTTGTACCCGCAACTTTCAACTGTAGGGACTGATAGCCTTAGGCATAGAATGCTAGGGGCGGCGTAAGGTAAATTGAGGGGAAGAAGCCTGTGCCAAGGCGGAACGAATCCTCCTCCTCTCCCCATATTTCTTGACTACTACTAAAGAAAAAATTCTCTGGGAGGACGCAATCGCTCCCACGACGCCTCTGAGAGTCCACGAGGCGATACATATCTGACCACGTCACCAGGAGTAGACCTTATCTACTAAAGTAATATCAATTTGATAATACCGGCATCCCTCCTTTCCCTCTAGAGGCCGGAGCAGTAATACCCCCAATTCCTGCCCGCCATTGACAAATTTACCGTAACCGCCCCCGCAGCGAGTGTGTTACTGCTCTCCCGACACTTCTGAGCGAAATAGAACCTACTCATTGACGTTTCTCCCCCCCCCCCCCATCCTCCAGGTTCCCAATTGAGCGTCTACACCCCCAAAGTCGAACCCCCCACGCCCCTTGCGATCCGTCGGGCCTTCAAAGCCCCTACGCTTCCGCCGAACAAAAGACTGAGTGACATCCCATGACTCTCAAGAAAAATAAATACCGCCATGGGGAACGCCTCTCGGAACAAGAGGTAAAAACAAAACACCAGAATGACATGACAACATCCAACACTACGAAGGGGATATGAATAACTCCAGCTAAGGAGAGGACACCACTCTGAAGAAAGAGAGACAAGACCAATACCAGAGCGAAGGAAGACGAAATAGCTGGTCAGAGGCCGAGAGCTATCGAAAAAGTAGCTTAGAGGGTAGGAAACGGAAAACACCAAACCAGGTATAATAATCCAGAGCACAAAACTACAGTAACCCCCCTCCCCCCCGGACGAAAGATCGTCTAGAAGCGCGTCGAGAGTATGATAACTATCAAGATATAATACCAACCAGCCATCTCCCCCGCCACAAAATAACTCGCGTCACCACCAGCAAACACCGCCCGAATCTCCAAAATGCTGCCATGCCAGAATGGACTCAGCTCTTGTGTGATGATCTCAGCTTTGGCCTTCTGCGGATGCGGTGGTGGTGGTGGTGGTTATGGGGAGTTCACATGGGACTGAGAGCTTACTTGCTAATTCGTAAAAGTTATTACGATATGATACATCCAGACGCTTCTGCGCCGTGGCAGGTGTTGTATCGATCGATGGGGAGATTCCCCGACACTCTAGGGACTAGTAAGTAACGATTCTCTCTCTCGCTAATTGAGCTATAATCTTGTCGTATCGTACATATGACACGAGAGAAATTCCGATATCATAGACAGTGGCGGGTGTTAGTGCGGGTGGTCTTCGCCATAATTACTAGTACAAGCGTATTGGGGGATGCGTATGACATATTTACCGCCGAGTGAAAAGGGTTCTGCCCGCCCGTTGTTACTAGGGGGGGCATAATTAATTGAATCCCTCCAAACAAGCGCGGTTCTCAAACTACGGCTTACAATCATAATTTATCACCCGATGACCTTGGTTAGAGCTTAATTCAACCCCACATCACGTGCCACGCTAGCATTGGGGGCGCTAGGGAAAGAGCGACATAATATTATTTCTATCGATAAGATCAACCCCCAGGGTTCGACCACAACGTTACCGGTATCTATCTATGATATCATAACACTATCGTATCTCACTCCCCCCTTCCAGCGGATCAAGCCCCCCTTCTAGGTATATAAGACAAAACTACGATGCCATCCCCAAACATCTGGATAGCGGCCAGCGACAACGACATCCAGTCCGTAGCACACTTCCTCTCGCAGGACCCAACGTCCGTAAACTCCAAAGACGAAAACGGCTGTTCGTCTTCCCCCCCGCCTCACCTCCCGCCCCGAATCCTTTTTCTTGCTAACTTATCAAGACACACCACTCCACGCCGCCGTCTCCTACAACCACATCCCCCTCCTCCGCTCGCTAGTCCGTACCCACGGCGGGGAGGTGAACGTGCAAGATACCGAGGGCGATACACCGCTGTTCGTAGCTGAAACCGTCGAAGTTGCCCGGGTGCTGGTGGAGGAATTGGGGGCCCAGGTTGGGCATAGGAATGGGCTGGGGTTGACTGTGCTCCTCCCGCCGCGTCCCAACTTCGCTGGCTAATGTGGGGAGGGGTGTTAGGCAGCGGATACAATTGAAGAAGACGGACAGTTCCCGTTGGTTGCTGCGTACTTGCGTGGGTTAGAAGCCGCCGCCGCCATCACCGCCGGTGGGGGAATGGAAGGTGTGAGGGGAGGAGCAACGACATATCCGAAGCCGCCATTAGGGATCTCGGTTGACCTTAGTGCTGTCGAGGATGTATCTGAGACCCTACCGCCCGTGGACGACGCGCTCAGGCGGAAGATAGAGCAGCTGGCGGCACGGGAGGACTTTGATAGTGAGGAGACGCAGAAGGAGTTGAGGAGCCTTGTCACTCAGGCTCTGCATGATCATGTTCTGGAGGCTGGGGGGGATGAAAGGAGTGTTCGGCTGCGACAGGAGGGGAGCACTTAGTGGGGGGAAGGGGTTAATTTATGGCTCAAAATAGATGGTGTTTGGGTTCAACGTGTTTTTCTTGCACAGCATCACACTCGTAGACCTCACTATTGTGCACGGCGTTGCTAAGGCCGCACTGATACAGAAGTCATGAAAATTTTGCTCTATGCAACCAGCTAGGGGAGGGGAAACGAAACACCTTAGGTGGATACCAAATAAAGAGAAAAAAAAAGGGGGGGTTATTGAACTAGGCAAGAAAATTGTATCTCTAGTCTGGGTTTATCATCGCCCCGCCGAACCCGCTCACAAATCAGAAAAAAACTATGAAATCTACGGGACACATGTATCAAGCCAGGTGCTCCCCCGAGTCTATGATCAAGCCTTCATCTTCTTGTAGAAATCGATCACCGAAGTAAAGACGACGAGAAGAATACCTGTTGCGAAAGAGGAGCAATTTAGCAGGGGCTTGCCATGATCATAGGCAATAAGTGGAATAGACGACGTACCTCCTCCTGGACCTAAACGGAGAACCTTGGGCAAGAACCCCTTATAAAGCGCAGCAAATCCTTCCTCTTTGGCAACCAAAGCTATCGACGGAAGAGTCCAGTTGTACTTGGGGACGACGCCCTTAACTTTGACAGTGTTTTGGATGCGAGATTTGACTACGTCAGCACTGTTATTCCCCAAGGTTAGTATATTTCCAAATAGACAGCCTAAGCATAGGAATTTGGGGAGGTAAATGGTACGGGGTGTTTAGGATGGTTCCGCAGGTCCCACCAATAGATCCGGCAATGAGATCATTAGTCATCTGCCCCTGTTTGGTTTCTGACTTGGGAAGAAGTTTCTTTACTTGGAAGATAACTCCAAAGTATCCTGCGTTCCACAAGACGTGCCTCCACATAGTGCTCTCTAGTCCGGTGTATAGACCTAGTAGTCCATCCGATGCGACCACCTTCTTCACCACATCAATAGGTCCATTATATGAGGATTTCTTATCCTGGAGGCGGATCTTGACTAGCTCAAAGGGAACAACGACGAAGGTTTCTGTAGCACCGGCAGAGGCACCAGTGAGGACAGATATAGACTGGTTCATCTCCGCTACCCCAAACATTTTGCGGTAGATTTTGCCCCACTCGTCGTTCGCAGCAAACTTGGTCGCTCTAGGACTCAGATTAGGAACGGCTACCAAAAAGAGAGCTGTAAAAATATATATAAGGGGACCGCACCTCTTGGGAGCTTCCATAAGGATGGGAGCGGCAATTCCACGGTATAATCTCGAGAATCTTGAGCAGCGATCAGCAAAATCGCGTAGCTTTTGGTTGAGTTACTTGGATCGAACCCTTCGTTCTTGATGATTTTGCGAAAACAGTCAACCATGCCGTTATACTTATCAGCACCCTTGGCAGTATTATCTTGAAGTTGACTTGACACAGGGAATTTAGATTGGTGCGGTGCTCTCGTGAGCTGAACAGAGCAAGAAGTTCTTACACACGAGTCTTAACTACATCAAGAGGATACCTATCAGACTGCCGTTAGCCAAGTTAATTCCAAGGGGAAGAGAGTGCACTATAGGTTCAATTGAGGGTAGGGAATTACATAGTAAGGATCTGGATAGTGCATTGGGGAAAAACCCGACGTTAGCATATTGATCGTTCCCACTACGGAGGTAGGTAGGACTGCTGACTTCACTGATTCCTGCGATAGCTCCTGGTGGTCCAAATGATTATAAGCTACCGTATAAATGGGTACCGTAGGAGGTCAAAATGAATGAGTACCAACCTGCCGCAAAGGACACAGAGAATGGAATGGGCTCTTGTTCTTTAGACATTGTTGACGGGAGCGGAAGATTTGTCGGGGATTCGTCGACGACGTAGAGCACAATGACCCTACGCTGTAGCGATAAAATAAGGAAGAGGGAAGGGGTGAGGGGTGAGGGAGAGTAGGGGAGAGAAGGTGGGAGTGTTGCGCGTGGATTCTATGATACTAATTACAAAGTGTAATCTTAGGTGGGGGAGCCGAGGGCAAAGTGGGCCAGAAGGCGGCTCAAGCCCACACCCTTGCACCTGTTGTGCTCGAATGCATGGTCCAGCACTCGAAGCGTCGAAGCGTTTTCAAAAAGAGCCACCATTGCATGCCATCCAAATCCAAGCAAAAGGGCCGAGTTTTGGTGATATGCAGCAGCGGTCCTTTTCTAAAAACGCTCCGATATTGCGAGCAGAGACGTCGAGGAGAAAGTGCGTGCCCATACGATATTCTAGCATAATAAGTAATGGAGGAAGTCTCGAGCAGCTATTTGCAATGATAAGCTGATACATAGCTCGCTTATAAATCACTACTGTTGTACTCGAGCACAGAAGGGTGGTCCATCTAACTTGAAGAGAGTTTTCCACTAAATATTTCAAAATCTGATGCGAACTCATCAACACATCAAGCTCATCGAACCCCGCAGGAGATGCTTCGCCCAGAAGCACAGCGGTTTCAATCTCCCAGGGAATAGATTGAGTATCCTGTCGTGACATGCCCATACTAGCACATTGTGTTGAGCGTGTTCATTGGGTGGTGCGTAACAGTAAAATTCGTAACAAGGCTCGGCTGGATGTGGGATGAATTGGGTTCTGTAATTCGTTGAGAACTCAGAAATTTTGTCGTGTTGAGTCAGTTGTAGCTTGAAAAGGTCAACCTCTCTAACCAACAACGGCTATTTGAAAGTTGCTTTTGGTTTGGCGCGCTTAAGAAGGAATTTTGCTATCATATTTCGCACCGCCTAGGGGGTGATAGGTTATTTTCATATCCTTGCTCGCCATTTTTATGCAGAACTTGGATGATCAAGTGCTTAACTCATGTTACACTAATCACTATTTGGGATTGCGGGGCAACCGCGTCGCGTTTGTCTATTGGTGGTGTAGCACCCCTACTAAAATGGCTTTTTGGAACACCGGAAACGCGTTCTCCTTGACACCCTTTAACCTCGCCCTTCCTTGTTTCCCCTCTGAGATTACAGTAAGCGTTTTTTTCTCTCCTTCTCTTGTGGGTTAAGTTACAGATCCACCACACAACCACCACACAACCACCACCTACCGCACACTCGCTATCATCTGCCTAGATTTCCTGCCCCCCTCGCTCGCTTTTGCTATTCTATTTCAACATATCTCTATTCCTTCTAGCTATTTTGTATACTACTAGCCATTAGCTTATATAATCCCTCACCGCCCCCTAATGCCATGTCTCGTCGAACTAAAAGCTTCTTTGAACAGGATCATTCTGCAAGGGTACACCCGCTTGCCATTACTTTCCCGATTTCAAATTTAGTGATTGACTAACAGCTCCTGCGCATTTTGTTAGGCAAGAGCTCCATACTCATATAATAGGAGAGGGAATCCCAACCCGCTACAGCAACAGCAGCAGCCGCAGAACTTAACTGGGAGTGGTCCTTCTACAATTCCTCCTTCCAAAGAAACAAAGGCAAAACTAAATGCGTTTGCTTTCGGTGGGCTGACCCCCCGTCGCAAGGGAAAGTGGTCTGGCCGTGGAAAGGGAGAGGAGGGAGCAGGAGACGGCAAGGATGATGTAGAAGGTTTAGAGACGACCCTAGGTTCGGAGCCGATGTCAGATCCAACCAAAGAGTGCCCACAGACTCCCGCCCCACGACTCGCCCTATCGGATCTTATTGGAATCGGCGAAGAAGGAAGACTCCCACAGCCTGCAGCACAACCAGATGTTTCTCCGGAGGACAGAATCATGTGGCAGTTGTCGCCGAATGGCTCCCAAGTAACGCCGAAAGTCAGGGGGAAGGGGCAAAAAAGGAAGAGAGATATCGAATCCCCTCTAGGCGATGCTGCTGCTCAGGACTCGCCGGCACAGAGAAAACCGGGCACTTTCAACTTGCAAGGCCTGGACACGGACCTGAAAACACCATCAGCGGATCCTGCGATGCAGCTATGGAGCAAATACTCTACAAACATCAATTCTGGTTCTGCGGCTGCGCGCCCCGTCAATCCAGCCGCTCGTCTTTTCAATGGCGGGGGGGCGTCTCAAAATGGGGCCCCAGATTTATCGCCCCTCGGCTTGAGACGTGCATACAGCTGTGGCCCAGATTGGCCCGGCCATCCTCGCTTGAAGAAACGAAAGACAAACCCCGAGTTGGGCTCCGAAGCAAGCATCGCGGAAGAGCCCACAGATGATCCCAAATGTCTCACCACCGGAGCCAATGGTCCCGGGCCGTCGAGATTATCAAGAGTTAGTCGTCTAGTTGACAAAGTTAAGGAGACCTTAGGAAAACCCTCAATCCTGCCAAATTTACCATCCTCATCCTCCCCGTTACCGGAGAGACATCCCAACTTTGAGCTGACGTCGTCTCCACTTGGTGGTGGAAAGCTGAGGGCGCGGGGAAGTCCTTCCCTCGGGAGGGGTACAGCACTCGCCAAAGAGACCGCGCCTGTCGGGAGTTCTGACTCGGAGGACTTTGGTGAGTTCGACGAGGCTGATATTGACATGGATATGCTGGGAAAGGCCGAGGAATTAGTAAGAGATTCCCAGTCCCAAACTCAGGCCAAACCTACGGCAGAGGATTCCTGCGATCCCCCAGTACCAACCCGCGAGCAGCCAGTGCGGCCGATCCAGGAGATATCCGCGTCATTTGTAGCTGCTGATGGAGAAGATGAATTTGGTGATGGGGATGACGATTTTTTTACGCAAAACCTTGAAGAGATGGTTGCCAAGTTTGACACACCCGCCACCGGACCAACACTGGCCAGCAATCTAGCAGGAAACTCCCAAAGGCTGGATCAAGAAAACCTTAATGCCAAAGTTAGGAATCAAGAGGACGAGAATGCCAAATTTCTAGAAGAATTTGGCGAAATTGATTTCGATGAATGGGAGGAAGAGGAACTGAAGATCACTCAAGGGCTTGTGCGTATCACCCGTGACCGAACTCCCACAAGTTCTCTAATAATTTCAAGACAGATATAAATGCGAAGGTCATAAAGAGATATCTAGTTCTGGAAATATCTGAGGGCCAATGGGAGCTCGGGAACCATCTTTCGCAAAATCAGAAGGTGGGACTTTAGTACATATTTTGAAAAGCTGTCATACTGATCCACCCAGGTATTAAGAGTAAAAGATGAAAGGTTGGATCACGAGAGAACAATTCAGCTCCGGGAATCGTGGTATTTTGATACCGATATCTCTAAAGGCGACTATCTGCATTTAATCGGAACTTTTGACCCTTCCGGAACTTGTGTTGTTGATAATGCCCACAACATGATTATTCTCCATCCAGATTTCCTTGTATCAAGTACGGTGGTTGCGGACTCTTTTAGTTGTGTACGGAAGGCAGTTTTCCAAGATCGTGTTAAAGCAACTGGCGATATCAGTAGGCCAATGGTGTACGGAAACATTCTTCATTCGCTTTTTCAGATCGCTTTGGAGGCGAACTGCTTTTCCACTGTATTCCTACGAAAAAGCATAGACTCACTCCTTCTCCAGTATGTGGAGAGTCTATACATGTTAAAAGAGCCACTTCCTATCGCCACCGAGTATTTGTGCTCGAAAATACACCTTATCCAAGACTGGGCGGGTTTATTCGTTTCGAAAAAACCTAAGGTAGTGTTCTTTCTTTCTTAGAAATGCCCACAACTAACCAATATACCTAAAGGCAAATGCTACCGTCACTGAGCATCGCACAAGATACAATCCAATAGTTGCTATTACCAAACTTCTCGATATCGAAGAGCATGTTTGGTCCCCAATGTTTGGCTTGAAAGGAATGATTGATGCCACTGTTCAAGCTACAATCATTGACCACAAAAGTGAGAAAGTATTGACTATCCCACTTGAACTCAAGACCGGCAAAAGCACGACCGTAATGATGCACCGCGCTCAGACAATGCTCTATACTCTTTTGATGTCAGACCGATATGGTTAGTTGGCTGTAACTATCTATTGGTTAATGAAAATTGACTTGATTTTAGATATCGACGTGCAATGTGGATTATTATACTACCTAGAGAACAAGGAAATGATCCGTGTGCCAGCTATCAGAGATGAGTTACGTGGGATGATCATTGGCCGCAATCGCCTTGCGAGTTACATTCGGAACAGAGAAGTCCTGCCGGATATGCTTAAAAGCAGATATACCTGCGGAAACTGTTATGCCAAGGAAACCTGTTTTATATACCATAAAGTAGGTTCAATCCTTCGAGTGATATCCTCAACGAGGAAAGTTCTAACCAATCATAGCTTCTAGAAGAGGGTACCCCCAAAACTAGTGGCGTTGAGGATCATTTCCACGACATCACCGGCCACCTTGGCAAGTCGCATCAAAATTTCTTCAAGCATTGGGACAACTTACTATCAAAAGAAGAAAAGGATATCTCTCGTTTTAGAAAAGAACTTTGGGGACTTCTTAGTTCTGAGCGAGAGGCACTAGGAAGGTATTGTCATAACTCCCGGTTTGGCGTCTGTACAGAGGCTAATACACAACACTTGGGTAAAGATGCTTCGGTCAACTTGTTATTATGCCGGGCTCAATCTCCGTTGATTCTTCGGCCTCGAAGATCAATAGATATACCTATAGTTTAACGAAGGGTGAGGAGGCGGCAGTCCCAGGTTTCACTTTCTTAGATTCTATGATCAACCCTGGCGAACCCATTGTGATTTCAGACGAAAAAGGCCATTTCGCCCTTGCTTTGGGCTACATAACAGAAATTTGCCACAATCGGGTCACGGTACAAGTAGACCGACGATTACACAACGCCAGAACGCGCAAACCTGGGTTCAATAAGAAGACCAATCAAGTGTTTGCGGGCATCATGGAGGTTTCCAAAGATGGCAAAGAGCAAGATTCCTCTCAGTCTACCAATCCAGATGAGGGAATCCGCTATAGATTGGACAAGGACGAATTTAGCAATGGGATGGCTTCTGTCAGGAACAACCTTGTTCAAATTATGTCACCCAAGTCAAACGAGAAGTATCGAAAGCTCCTCGTAGACTTAGAGCCACCGGTCTTCAAAATTTCTCCTACAGCTTATTCAGTAGACAGTAGCAGTCAGACTAACCTGAATGGAGACCAACGTAAGGCAATTGAAAAAGTCATGAGTGGTATGTCGCCCCTCTTTCGAGATTCCTGACAGTGCCACTAAACAACTGATATAGCCCAAGATTATGCTCTTGTACTTGGTATGCCTGGAACAGGCAAGACTACTACCATCGCCCATATCATCCGAGCACTCGTGGGACAAGGGAAAAGTGTTCTATTAACATCTTACACACATACTGCCGTCGATAATATCCTTTTGAAAATTAAGAACGACAATATTAATACCCTGCGCCTCGGCTCAGGGACCAAGGTGATCCACATTTTTCAAGATATATTTGACCTTTTAGTACTAATTATAAACTAGATTCATCCCGAGGTCAAAGGTTTCGCACAATTAGCGGAAGGCCAAAGGACATCCTTTGAGGAATTGAGAGAAGCCTTCCACACGCCTAAGATTGTTGCTACAACATGTCTCGGAATAAACCAGTGAGTCCACCATTTGAATGCAATAAACGAATTAGTGCTGATCGAAACACAGCCCTATCTTTTCCGAACGCAAATTCGACTACTGTATCGTTGATGAGGCCTCTCAAATCACGCTACCTGTATGTCTTGGCCCGATCCGAATGGCCAATACATTTATATTGGTCGGTGATCATTATCAGTTGCCTCCTCTTGTACGAAGTCCCGAGGCACGTGAAGGAGGGTTGGACATTAGTTTATTCAAACTATTATCAGACACCCACCCTCAGAGTGTAGTAAACTTGGAGCATCAATATCGAATGTGTGAAGAAGTCATGACATTGTCGAATGACCTTATCTACAAAGGGAAACTCAAGTGTGGCAATGAGCAAGTTGCAAAGAGGACACTGCAGATACCTCACATTGGTGGTCTGGTGAGGCTCCATTCTTCTGCGCAGGATACACGGTGTGGAAGCGGGCCCTGCTGGATTCGAGATCTCTTTGTAGATGGGTGCGTTCATCTTTTCAAATCATTTTCCCCAGCGGAAAAGAAGCCATATTAACTCTAGGGAATTTCAGAGTGAAAGCTTGTTTTGTCAACACAGACAATGTTCCAGCCAAGGAAGTCCGAAAGGGCGATCGAATTAATAACCCGATTGAGGCTGATATTGCATTTCAAGTAAGTGCCTCTAATCCCTCCTATGCCTAGACATTCCTAACATTAAACCCTGCAGCTCGTAGAGGGATTCTTGAGTTGTGGTGTTGATCCATCCTCCATTGGAGTTATTTCAGTCTATCGCTCCCAGATTAAGCTTTTACAGAACCTCCTTCGTAACAGGCCTTCTGTTGAGATGCACACGGCAGACAAATTCCAAGGCCGTGATAAGGAAATAATCGTCATTTCCCTCGTCCGTTCAAATGACGACCAAAACGTCGGCGAACTCCTCCGGGATTGGCGAAGAATCAACGTTGCATTTACCCGAGCAAGGAGCAAACTACTTATCCTTGGCTCCAAGTCAACACTTCAATCCAACGAACTCCTAGCAGACTTTGTCAGACTAATGGAGAAAAACAAATGGTTATACGACCTACCGCCTGACGCCCAATTCACTCACTCTATGCCGCAAACTCAGCTCTCGTCAAGCGTCGACTCCAAGAAGGTGGGAACAGCTAAAGGTCCAGAGAATCGTATAAACGGGAAGAAGTCATTGAGCTCAAGGAATGACTTTTTGGGCAGCAGGCCGGTTTTGAAGGATATTGTAAATGGTGCAATGTAAGCAGTGTTTGATTATTCCTGTTTGAGTCCAACCGGATTATGGGCTTGTTCATAAGTCGTGGCTGTACATGTCTCGTTCGCACTGGGTAGAGTTTGGTGTTTTATGCTTAGATTAGTCGATGGTATTTACATTCTTGACACGCACGTGCAATAAAGTTCGCGGTATTACAATTGGGGTCGTTTAGTAACTAGACAGAGGCCAAAACACGCCAAAATTACTGGTGTCTGAGCTGTCATAACTCAACAGTCATTGATGGAAACAGCATGGAAAAAATTCAAAAAGTAATTTGCTATAATAGCACCCACACAAAAAAGTGTGGGACCCCTTCCTTCAATTCTCCTAGAGTAGTGAGTGGTGGAATGTCCTCTCCCTCAGGGCGCCTGCCAAGACGAGGGTTTTTGCATTGGGGAGATATATCGCAACACACCCAGTTCATGTGCCCTCAGCTCCCACAAACCCCAGATAAAAAACTGAAATAAATATGTATTATACTTCAGACGTGCTAAAACTTTTCAAAAAAATTCCAGAGGTGGGTTTTGAGATGTCTGGCAATATAATATGATAGCTCAAAAACCTGCAATTTTTGTGTTTTTTGGTCTCTATATAGTTGCCAAACGACGGATTAGGCCAGTGACAGCCAGTCCGGGTGATGAGCTATGCAAAAATGTATAAAACGAGGATGACTCATTGCAGCTTTTATTTTCATCAGGTGATCACGTTTTAGCGGATTATTTAATCATAGGAAAGTCGATTGGTCGCGACGCGTTGGCTTCGCCACCCGGACCCCTCAACGCCAAATTTCCCCTTTCCTCGCGTCTCCCTCTCTCACCTCTTGAGGACACATCGTATCACCGTTTTCTCTTCCTGTCATCACCACTACCTCCGACAACCACAAAAACTATACCTTACTAGAAGAATATCAGCTATGAGCGCCGAGGAAGTCGCACAGGAAGGCGGAAGCCAGTTTGAGGATCAGTCCACCCAGATAGGTGGGCCGGGAGCCCCTACTCCCCTCTCCGCTCTTGAGGTTCGCTACCATCTCTGTCTATTACGGGTGATTTAACGGGATAGGAAGGGCAGCTGATGGATGAGTGTATATAGGGTAATGGAATCAGTGCGCGGGATATCAAAGCCGTTGTAGAGGCCGGATACAACACTGTTGAGGCTGTAGCCTACACGCCAAAGAGAGCTCTGCTTGTTATCAAGGGTATATCCGAGGCCAAGGCGGATAAACTTATTGCCGAAGGTAGACATTGATCGTTTATTCCTATAGAGGAGCCATGATCTAACAAACTGTGCTCAGCTTCAAGATTAGTTCCCATGGGGTTCACCACCGCCACGGAAATGCACCAACGTCGCAGCGAGTTAATTTCCATAACAACAGGCTCAAAAACCCTCGACACCCTTCTAGCAGGCGGCATCGAAACAGGCTCCATCACAGAGGTATTTGGCGAGTTCAGGACCGGAAAGAGCCAACTTTGCCACACTCTCGCCGTTACATGTCAACTACCTTTCGACATGGGCGGCGGTGAGGGTAAATGTTTATACATTGATACCGAAGGCACCTTCCGTCCTGTCCGCCTACTAGCTGTTGCTAATAGATACGGATTGAACGGAGAGGAGGTTCTTGATAACGTTGCTTATGCACGTGCATATAATTCGGACCATCAGCTGCAGTTGCTGAACCAGGCCGCCTCGATGATGACCGAGACAAGATTCTCGCTCTTGATAGTGGATAGTGCGACTTCATTGTACAGAACTGATTTTGCGGGGCGTGGGGAGCTTTCTGCTAGGCAGACGCATTTGGCCAAGTTCATGAGGACGCTGCAGAGACTTGCTGATGAGGTTCGCCCCGCCTGGTATATCAAAGAGCCACTCCGGAATGCTAACAAGGATTGCATAGTTCGGTATTGCGGTAGTTATTACCAACCAAGTTGTTGCACAGGTAGATGGTGCGGCGATGTTCAATCCCGATCCCAAGAAGCCCATTGGCGGAAACATTATCGCACATGCTTCCACTACCCGGTATGTATTCTCCTTTGCGTATTATGTCACAACTTACTAACACCCAGCTAGCCTGTTCTTCAAAAAAGGCAAAGGCGAGACTCGTATATGCAAAATCTACGACTCCCCATGTCTGCCAGAGTCAGAGTGCATGTTTGCTATCAATGGTATGTTATCCCCATGCTCCTCCTTCCACCCGTTAGGCGCTTGATACTAACGATTATAATCCAGAGGACGGAATCGGCGACCCAAATCCTAAAGACTTAGAAAACTAGAGCACCCAATATTATCTTTTTCTTCTCCGTCTACTTTTACCTCAAATTATCCTCGTTGTCTAGGGTTTCCCTCGCATTTGAATTACGAATAATGTCACTAGGGGGGCGTTTGCTAGCTTAAAGGGCGGCGCTGGGGGTTTCTGATGGGATGCCTTTTCTTTTGCTCTTTTTATTCCTTTGGTCTTTAGCTGGAGAGATGGATAGATGACCGCGGTGGATGCGTGGGGGCTGGGGTATATATAATGAAATGGCATCTCATGAGTCTTTGGAGTGGCACTGGCGGACGTGAGTTGATTTGCGGAAGTGGAGCGTGCACGTGGTGCACAATATGCTATCGTAGGTCGAACTATCGGTACTTTTTCCTCTGCATACCGACCTGGACTAGAGCACCGTAGTGTGCCTGTCATCCCCAGGCCGATCCCTTCCTGTCGTGCCGGGGCCCTTGCGACCCCATTCCCCAGTTTCCTTCTTCCATAGAACTTACACCTGACCACCCCACCCCGCGAGGACCGCCGAATGTCAACGACTACGCTCACGGACGAAAGAAACTAGCGGTACTTTGAGCGTGATTGAGGGTTGGTGTACAAACTGCTTCCCCAGAGGGCGCAGAGCAAGAGCTGGCGCATGTATCTTATCCGATGCACACAGCAAGTGAGACCTCACATGACACTCGGACTGTATTGTCAAAATGCCGAAGGAAGTTGGCCTGCAATGAGTATTTCTTTTGGTTGGGTTAGTGCCTGGTGGTTATAGTGTCACTCACAGCCACACTGCCGCACACAAACGTCCAAGCATATCGAGCGTCGATTCATACATCTCCAGTAGTAGATGATCAAATCTCTATTCCTCACTCCTCTGGGCAGTCATGGCATAGGTATTATTACCACACTTAAGCCAGACAGGAGGACACTGTTTCCGCCAGAGATGATATTTGGATCAATCCAGAAGCCAGGGCTAGCGCTTCTGTCTGGAACTTACTGTTGAGAAAGGGCTATCGTAAAGTGACTAAAAGCGCGACAGTCTAGTACGCGAACACAAGAACTAGATTAATGGCCAGACTAAAGGGTGGGTAAAATCAGAAACTTCGTTCGCTCGTCCTCCTCTAAACTAACTAAACAAAACTTAAGAATATATAGAGTATGATATAAGGAAACCATCTTAACCATTCCATCGTTTCCCACACTCATCCATTTCACTCCATGCACAACACCATTCACCTGCATACCTTCATAATAACGATAAAGGAAAGACAATACCACAAACCACCTCCGTCGATCCTTTCATCACCTTTCAACTTCAGAACAAATGAAATCACTAAGGACATTCTGTGATCTTTCATAGTACTTTTCCTTCACATTCACTCGCACATCTTTGTTCGCCCACTATCCGCTTCCGTCAACTCTAACCCTTACTAACCACGCACCTAACACTTCTAGCAGTCTTCACAACGCAGTAGCCATGAACCTGCCTTGAGTATTCAAATAAAAGCACGGAGAATACCGGCCCCTTTTGTACCTTTTTCTAGCCAATTATTAGAACGTGAGACCGGGCTTGCAGCTGATGGGTTGGGGATTAGAATGGGGGATTATTGGTAGCTTGTATCATAGCTCGATTAGTACTATCCTGCCAGCGTGGGGGTTAGTCATCGAATAACACCGCACACTAGCCTACTCTATACACCACCGATACCTACCAGAAATCACAACCGTATCTAAGGTATATACAATACTGGAAACGGGTATCTAGCGCTAAAAAAAGGATCGATTTCGAGTGATGGAATCCCTTGCTATAGGAGCTCGTGTGCCACGTGCGGAAAGTTCCTAATTGATTGAGTTTCCTTATGATACGATAAGCAGACATCGATCAGCTGACCTGCAGAGGTTGGGGAGATGGATGGTTGGATGGTTGGGCTGAAGACTCAAAGATGTGACTTTGGTAGAGTCCAGGAGGATGGTGTGCTGGAGGGGGACGTCACTGGGAAGAGGCGAGCCGGGTCCAGCATGCTCCCATCCGCAACCCCGGGGATCGGTCGCGTATCTGGGAACCGGACCTCGCCCGAAGACGGGTTTTCCCTTCCTCCTACGTAGTGTACTGCATGTCCACACCCCCCTCTTACATATCCATCGAGATCTAGGCATTTCCTTCGCACTGGGACGGATACTGTCATTTTGGTAGGTTTGTTGTAGGTTATTTTTCTGCACTCTGTCTTATTGCTACGCATCGCAGGCAATGTGCACTTACCTCTGCACCCAATTTTTGACGAGTGATTTTGTATGATGGCGGGCGAGTGGAAAGGATGAGCAGATTGTGCGAAAAGGTGTATGATGAACCCTCACTTCCGGGAGAAATAGCTAACGCATTGCATGTATTGCGCAGGTCTATTGGTAACGCCGGACTTGAAGATTAGAAAAAGTGACTTGAACGGGATCATCGTGAGCTATGGATAGTGCAGTAACTTTAACTTTACAGTACTCTTCTGTTATACATTTATCATCGTTGTAAGCTAAATAAAAACCTTTAGCGACATGACACTGTACATGAGTAATCAGTGACCTGCCTCCAAATCCTGTCCTGAGCAGCATTTCCTTGAAATTCTTGTTGTGATTATCTCTTTGAGGGCGGGGATCGTCGTTGGTCAATATCTGTGGCTTGTCATGTCTATTCCCTACCCCGCCTCTGGTCGAGATATCTCATCTGAACAACTAGGGTCACTTCAACCCACTTACCCCAGCCAAAGAATGCTCCCTCCCTCCCTCCTCAAGCTGTGAGCGAGTTCCCATCACTCCTTACCATACCCGGGTCCATTTTATCCATTTTTCTATTCCAATCCATCTCCTTCGACCCTGCCAGAATATAGGAGCCAGAGCGAGATAATGCTTGACGCGGGGGCCATAGGCTAATGGCGTGACATCATAGTCCCAGCGAACTTGGTCGCCCAGGTTCCCTAGTCCAATCCACCTCACCGGGGGAGTCAATTCCCGGAGGGAATTATTAAACAACCGCATGCCGTCGGAGGCTTTGTATACATGCACAAAAAGTCAGGCATTGGACCCTTGACCACCCGCGCCCCCCTCCTGCTCCCTCTACGGACGTGTGGAGGGGCTGAGAGAAGGCGTATGATAGCCTAGGCGGCATGTAGTAAACCCTTTCAGTGCTGAGCCTTAAAGTTAGTGGGGTTTGTGTGTGCTGATGGCAGTGGAGTAGATAGGGTGGGGTAGTGGTGGTAAAGGGCAGATAGAATTCACGGCCTTCTGTCCTGTTCACCGGTTTACTCATTTCATTTAAACACTGAATAGCAGCAGCTGTACATGTACTGTACATTCCGTTACGATACATTATGCACACTTCCCAAAACGCGGAAATGAGCCATCCTCTGTCTGGAGGGAATGGGCAGGAACTCCGGCGAGACGCGAGCATCCCGTTATTTATCGCCTTGTCGACGCAATTCTTCTGCTTTTGACAAGGTTGGGTGGGCCATGTATGTATAAATAGGATGTTATTATATGGCTTGTCAGACTACGTTTGGCGCACGACCGAATGAAAGAGGGAAAAAACTCCTTCCTTCCTTCATCCCTTCCTGGAAATGGTTGGTGAACCGAAATAATAATAAATAAAATTTAATAATGATAAACGAAAATGACAAATTTTTTTTTCTTTCCTCCGGGAATTTTGGTGCTCGGTGTAGTTTACGATATTTTTATGATAATTATTATCGTATTATATCATAGGTCTGGGGGGGGGGGGGGGGGTTTTTAAAAAAGGAACAGGAGAAGAAAAAAAACCTTCATTTTTTAGGGACGAATTCGAAAACGCTCTCGTACCTTTTTTCCGCTTCAATCGATTATGATGAATTGAGCATACACGATAAGGGGGGAAATTAATAATCAAGATTAAGGATCAAAAATCGCCAAAATCACCTCACTAAACCTCCGACATTTCTGCCAAAAGATTTGGAAGAAAGAAAGAAAAAGGAAAAAAACCGGGAAAAACGCCACTTCCGTGTCTTGCCAAGCGGTTGCCTGAATATTGAAAAGTTATAATAACTATTATACTGCGGTTGTATGATACCGTATCATAATATCCAATACCGGTACCTTAACGGCGCACGGTAAAAATAAAAATAAAAAGGGCTCAGGAACCGACCTACCGTACCGCAGTCTAAGATAGTAACGAGATGGTATGGGATGGGAATAATAATCTTACCATATCGCCCAAGACAAGACAAGACAATAAACGTGCCGTGTGCGTTTTTTTCCTTCTTCTTTCTTTTTCTTTTCCCGCGACTCAATCTCATAATCATAATATAATATTATAATATCATATCATACCAGGATGTAAAGAGAAATCAGTCAGTTCAAATCGCTTGGGAAACATTTCCCCATACGTCGGAAATGATTTTAGGTTTCAATCTGCGTATCCGCGTACAAGTACCGGTAGTATGATTACCGGTATTAGGATAATATAAATAAATATAAAAAAAAACCTTACATTGTTTTTGTTTTTGTTTTTGTTTTTGTTTTTGTTTTTATTTATTAATTTTAATTTTAATTTTTTAAACAAGGGGCAGGGTAGGGTGGTGATCTACATGGAACCCAAAACAATCTACCTACAGTACAGTTTATTGTTTACCGGTGATCCAGCATCTTGATAAATCACTCGTGTCACAGTGTCACACTGTGCCAATTCCGCGAGCAAGCACTTGCACGTAACGGGTTTGTAGCTTCGGTTGAGGGGGTGCAATTATTGGAAGGGATGTTTAGTTGCTATCGCGCGTGTCTCGGCTCTTTGTACTAGGTTGCTAGCTTGATGGGGAATTATAGTGTGATGGTATTATACTTGGGAGGGAGGGAGGGAGGGATTGGCAACTGGGTGTGGTGCATACCGGGGTAAATGGGAGAAGTCTGATGGTTTCACAGGGGGGTGTTGAACCGAACGCACAAGTACTGTAGCGTGCTGGTATAGTGTTTGTGCACTTAGGCCGGGTGAGGGGGGGAGAGTTGGAAGCGAGAGGGCGGAGGAGGTCCGTTCAGGGACGGAGAGGGCCCAACTTGGAGAGTTCCTGGAAAGGGGGGTATTGTAGGGGAATTGTAGAAGCGGGGGGGTTGGGAGAGTGCGGTATGATAGTTGCCGGCTATACATACTTTTTGCTTCTAGCCAAGCTTTTGAAGTTTCCGGCTCACGGTGAGTTGTTTCTTCTACGATATTGCTTCGACCCTACGAGAGATGATTGGCGGACGGGTGATCTGGAATGGCGTCAACGGTGTGCGCCCGTCACCAGTCAAGACAAATATATAATAGAGGAAAATAGCGGGACGATGAGTAGCTGAAGGACCTAATAGAGACAGCAGTGTGAGTGAAATGCATGACAGGACGGTTGACTAGTGGTGCATAGCAGCTCCCGAAAATCCTATAATATGCTGTTTTCATTTCTTTATAGAAATGGTGGCAGAGCGGATCTGCAGGCAGGTATCGTACACTATGTGTATCTACGCTTTTGGCCTGTGTACCCTAAATAGAAAGGCAGAAAAATTTTCCGTCGTCACGTGTATCATATGCCCAGGGATTGGGTGTGGCATATCTAATCCCTCTCCTATATGTTCATTACGAAGGGAGGTAGAACTGATTCTGCTACCACCTCCCCCATTCTTCTATGGACCACAGTAAAAATTAAAAAAAGCTCGAACAGTTGAGCCGTGTAATATGTAGTCGAGAATTCCCTACTTTGGAGAAGTGGGAAGGGGGCGGATACACGGCAGGAAGGAAGGAAGGAAGGAAGGAAGAGAGTAGATCAAGCCTCTCCCGAGACATACTTGTAGAAAAACAAAAGAAAAAGGAAAAAGAAAAGGATCACCAAGCCTTACCAGAGGAGGCAACTCCAACGACACAGCACTCGGTTCGATTGTGATACTTGTGAGTTTTTACGATAGATAATCTTACTTTGAGATGTTCGCCTCCGCAAGAGGAGGTATAGTATCTTACCCAGCCCGTGGCTTTCCTGCTCCTTTCCATTTTGTCCATCCTTTCTCTCTATATTTTCCTCTTTCCTTCCCCCCCTCTAACCCCACCAAACAAGTTCTAGAAACGGTATACTGCACTGCATGAAGGCCAGGATTGGGGCATAACGGTATATATACCCTCGCCGTCCCGGAAAACCTAATTCTTTCAGGGTTTCCAAGCCGGATTCGCCCCCTGCCCTGCCCTTCCTTCCCTCCCATGGACATGTTCCTATTTCGCCAGCGAGCGGCTATTGGCAGCATTTTTGGAAAAAGGCAGGTTGCAGTGGCAGTGTGTCTCCAGAATTCCGGGTCTTGATGATTTGACTGTCATGTTTATTATCCCACACGAGGTTATGAGGGGGAGGGGGGGGAGGGTAGGTAGGTAGGTAGGGGGGCTAGAGCAGACATCGCCCAATCTGCCATTTGTCAATGCAAACCCCTGGCAGAATTGGGATGAGCCATGCGGGGGCGGGGTCACCGGGAAAATACTAGGTATGATATGAGTCTCTGGTGATAACCTCAGGCAGTCCATCTCGGTGACGCTATAGATGAGTACTTCACAAATGCCTTTTCCTGTGGGTAGCCTAATGCGCATTTATCCCAGCCGGACTGACTGACATGCTTGGTGCGTCAATCCCTCTGTCTGAACACAAGAACGCCGTACGGGGTGGCTGAAGGCGAGATGTCGTGAACATGTATATACTTTCTTTCCTTCCCCTCGTGAGGCTATGCCTCTTCTTCTTCTTCATGCTGACACCGGTCTCCCAGGCCCCGGAATGTCCTCGGTCACTCGCCATTTTCTGGAATGTAGCTGATAATGTAACACGAACTCTCGTACCAAGGTATTTCAGCTTATCCTCCCGGAGGATAACATGTGTAAATCAACGGATACTAGCTTCTCCGTGGGTACTGCTCCCCCCAAATCAAGTATTTCTAGCCAGAAAATCTCTAATGCTCACACCGTATATCACCGCCACATATCCATTTATCTATCCATATACCCCAATTGGTCAAAAAAAAAACCCCCTCGCCAAACGATGAGTAATACTTCCTAGGGATCGAGTACCCCATTCCTTACATCTCCAGCGGCACCTGTATACAAGCTATTCCACAAGTATTATTTAAAATAAATATAGAGGTATAGAAATATAAAAATAAAAATGATTCGAAGGCCACAACCCTCCCCTTCCCCCCAGTCTTTCCTCCTTTGACCACTAAGCCGATGGAAATAACTCTAATGTAAGTTGACGGCATAAAAAGCTGAATGCGCAACTACATATAGTACTATGTACTACCTACCCACAAGCCACCACACCGGGAGACTAGCACTACCCTAGTTAAAGAAGAAAACCCCCCGTGTGATATATTAATACGAGAAGTATGTGTTTTTGGCCGTCGGGTGTATGTTAGCCGCCGGTTTGGTAGTGAGGTGGTGCGTTTGCTAGACGTTTGTTGCGGGCTCGGCTGGTGTAAGGCTCATGTGTTTCAATTACTCTACTGTATGTACCAAGAAATGTAAATGGTGAGTATGGCTTTCCAGCTTGGCGCTAGACTGCCCCTCTCGAGCACCAAAACAAAACGGACGAGTAAGGTGGTTCTCTGTTTCGTCTTGGGACCTGCTCGCATAAGCAATGGTCACGAGATCCCATCCGTCACTTATCCAACCAGCGGATCAGAGACAGTCTCGCCTTGTTAGGTTTTGTTCCAAATCGCTCGGTCTCGAATCTCCATCAATTGGGAGGGCTCACAATCGGCCCTGGCGCTCGTGTGGGTAAGCGCAGCACGGCAGTTTGTTTTTTTCTTTTGCAAATCCATGCTCGTGCATAAAGTACGGACACCGTACTGGCCCAACACGAGATCACTTCATACCGCCAAGACAAGAGTGACACATCGTGAACCTACATCGAGAGCCTTCATTTATTTATTCAGGCCGAGAGCGGAAAGAGCGAGGATGCAAGGAGAAAAATATATGATATAAGCTATGCCAAGCTACGCCAAGCTAGCAGACTAGGCTAGAGCATAACTCCACTACCTTGTAGAGATCCCGTCTGTTTAGACGTAAACGACTCCTGGCTAAGAGGAGTGTGTAGAGGAGAAGAAGAAAAAGGGAAGAGGCTGGAGAAAGTATAACTACAGACAGAAGCTAAGGATACAAAGTCGTGGTGGAGGAGTTTGTAGAAAAAGGGAAAGATTTTTTGAATTTGATCATTAGGTTTGCCCCCAAGCGTAAGAGAAAAGGAAGGTTAGGAAAAAGGAAAAAGGGGAAATAAGAAAAGGGGAAATCACGATGAATATCTGTTTACCGGTTTTGCAACCTAATAAGCCTATCCTCTGAATGTTAGGTCCACCTAGAAAAAAACGAGCACAGGCCTTCAGTATGGCTCAAAAGACAATTCAAATACTTGATGCGGAAACCCATACCTGTGCTGGAGTAGTCTGTGGCTGTTCCCCTTGTTGTTGAAAGTACTTGGTGTAAGGATTTTCACCTCTACGGATGGCAGCCTCGTCGATTTCAACTCCGGGATGGCCATTCTCCATCATAAGGCGACGGTCAGTCGTGGACTCTTTCCCATCCTCGGCCAGCTTCGATTTATTCACAGATTGAATAGAGAGAGGGCTATGGGGGCGACAACGTTAGCAACGAAAACATATGAGGGCAGATAGGAGGGAAGGAGAAATGAGTAGGTGAGCATACTAGTGTAAAGGGATACATGGGGAGAAATAACGCAAGCTTGCTGGGGAAAGAATTATAACACAACAAATGGGATAAGGTTTACAGGGGATTGCTAGGTCAGAAGAGCGGATCAAACCGACATGGGGAGGAAGGGGAGGAGAGGAATGGTTTGTTCAGTTAGAAGTTAATCCGGTGCCCAATGGGGCAAGCCCATTAGGCTTCGTCGCGCATGAAGTGACAAATTGATGTCACAAAACCTGTCCCGTGAGGCGCTAGGTGAAGGGGGGGGGGGAGAGGGAGGCAGGGGAGGGGTTCAAGAAGGGAGAAATTATTTGACTTGCCCATTGACCTCACGATCTAATACCATGTGTTCCTTAGCAGCATCCTTACCGCCACGCTCCAACAGATAAACCATGTAGAAGTGCGTCAGATCCTTGATGGTGATTGGCGGGAGATGACTCTTCTTACGGATATCATCAACTACCTGGCGGATTCTATCATGGTTTTGGTGCTCTGCCTCGGCGCTCGTTGGTTGCTCCATCTCAAACTGTAAGTAGTTGATCCAGAAATATCTGCTGTCCAGATACCAATGTTGATTCTTCTGGTAAACTTGGCGTGCTTCGTCAACACTACCTTTGATTTTCCACAGAAGGCGGGCCCATTCTGCAGTAAGGGCACCCTTTGCGTAGATGTCGCATTTGTCGCTTTCAATCTGGGCTCGATAGATGGCAATTGCAGCGTCAAGTCCGCCTTGCCTGCGCTCAAGGTTCGCCCAAGCTACAATTGTCTCAATGTGTCCAGGCACTACAGGAAATTAGCCATATCCAGGAGGGGAAGAGGACAGCCCTTACGCTGCTCAAGGATGGATTCCAAGACCGCCCTTGCCATGTCAACCCTCCCTTGGGACTCCTCGAAATGCGCGTATTGAATCCGAATACCCGGTCGCCTAGAAGAAGTCAGCGTACAGCGAGCAAGGTGATAGGAGTACAGGCAATACATACGTGATGGGCACGAAAGCCATGCTAGCCCTCTGGTAAATGTTTCGAACTTCTTCCTCTTTCCCATCTTGGGCGGACATCCATCTTGCATAACGATACCAGAATTCATCATAAAATGCAGCGGTAACAAGGCAACGCTCGTAGAGAAATTGGGTTCTCGTGAAATCACCCTCCACCTCTTCGAAGTCGAGATATTTGCGCCAATTCACCAATTGCGGCTCATCCAGTTCATTGACATGGAAGTACGGGCGTTTGATTTCGGACTCGTAGGTCCATCTCTTGGTTGTCTCCGTCTGTGTTCGGGAAAATATTTCCAAGTGGAAATTATCAATCCTGACCCTCATTTCCCTTTCAATTTCCAATTCCCCACGTTCCATCTTAATTTGTTGTTGACCGGCCTGAACAGCGGCAGGGGGTTCTGCCATTACCTCTTGCCTAAACTGGGCCAGGGTATCCGAGGGTAACAACTCCTCAAGAGGACGGGTCTGGGCCAGCTGGCGGAAACGTTCGAAATAACGAGCATACTGATGCATGGGAATATGAATGACACGATCCAGAATGGCAACTATTTTGTCCTCGCATTCCAATCGCTCTTCGAACTCAATGTACTTATCCCAAAAGGGATGGGCAAGAAAGTCCAAACCAACTGAATTTGCGCCACGCTCAAACAACCTGCAAACTAAGGATTAGTAAACAATTTCGCAGCGGGTAGAGTGAAATTTTGTTAAAGACAAGAAATGAGTAAATACGGGAAAATATTAGCTGATCTTTATCCACCAAACCATCGCTTCGAGCTATATTTCGGTGCGCAAAGGCAAAGCAAGGGGCATGAAACGTGATTCTGAGATTATGTGAGATCTCAAATCAAGAGAATATAGCTGGGTTGCAACAGCTCACCAATTGATTCCGACTTTTGTTCGCAACCGGGCTATCGGTAGTGCAAGAATAGGAAGGGGGGAAGAGGAGGCGGTGAAAAGGGGAATAAGGGAAATAGCACATCCTATTGATTCCCCCTGTAGTGGGGGATCGTTTTTAATCAAGGACTTACTCTCGGATAACATCGGGATCATGGCTGGTCTCGACTTTGAAATTGCAATAGTTTGTCCATAGATCGACAGAGTTGGTAATACTGGCGACTCCACGTTCATATACCTACATATAAACCCGTCAAGCATTAGCCCCCCCTATTTGTTGTTCCGCGTGGAAAAGCATAACGTGCAATGCCGGGTGAAAAGGCAAAGAAACAACATACCATCTCGGCTGCCTCAGTACCCGCAATACTAAACTCCAAATCGGCATATTTCTTCCAATACCCAAAGAGCAACGGGAACCTCGCCAAAAAGCGATCGAAAACCCCCCTAGTGGCAGCAATAGCCTGAGGTGAACTATTGCGAGTCAAACCTCCCTCCAGCTGTTCGGTGGTGCGCACAAGCTTTTCCCAGGCTTCAAAGTCATCAGGGTCTTCGACAGCAGCACGGTTTGCCTTCTCGTATTCTGCAAACTCGGGCTTGAGATCGTCGGTGACGTGGCTAGTCTCCATATAATCGGCCATTTTATATCTTGTCGCCTATTTTTGGTTATTCCTTTTCGCAGGGGCGGTAAAGGGAGAAGAGGGTGCGCGTGCTTTTTCTTTGACGCGATGTGTGCAGAAGTTTTGGTGAGTGGGAGTTTGCGTAGGGTGGAAGGTGTTGAGATGTGTTGAAAATGATCGTCGAGGTGGGGATAGAGATGAAGTGTCGTGATAGGGTGATGAGAGGGTTGATGCCAGAATGTTGATGCCAAAAAGGAGGCCTCGCGGCGGTCAAGATTCGGGGCCCATTCTCGCTTGCCACGTGACCCTAGCACCCTCTGCACTCGGAGCCACCCCAAGGTTACCCTCCCTAACAACCAAAACGGGGCAACAACTTCGGGCAGCTTTTGGATGTGTGAGCACGACAATTCCGCCTCGAGGGCCGCAATGAGGAGAATAGCGTTTGAGAAAGGTAAATATCGGAGCACTGGCATCAGCCGCCATTCCCCCCTTCAGATGGCATAGTGTGCGGGACCCCCCGCCATCACCGATAAATTTCATTAAACATTGACCTTATCCTTTCGTCTCCAGCATACACGAAGTCTATGAGACCTCATTCCAAAACTAATTCAAAGGCGCATATAAAAAAGATACAAGAGATTTAGGCCTTCCGTAGAGGAACAAAAGAGGTATCAATATGTATAAGAAACAGTGATGCATCCATACAATCACCCAAAACATTAAACCCAGCGGTAAACCGGCTTTTCTCAAAGAGCGTAATGTCATCCGTTATAAAACAATACATGGCCAAAACCTAGAACACCGCCCACCCACCCATCCGCAACGACAGACCCCTAACAATTCTCATCACTTACCATCCTTTTTAATATCGATCTTTTTGAGCTCACTCTCAAGGACCGCCTCTTGTGGGACTTCTTTCTTTCCGAATAAACCATTCCTGACCCCGTGAGAAGCCGGGGCTAGCGCGGCATCAGAGGACGAATGATCGGTGCCAAATCTGGAGAAGATACTCCTTTTCTTGGGCCGTGCATCATCATTAAGCTTAATCTCTTCGAACTTATCCTCCTCGACGGGTTCCACATTCTTAGCAACAATCGGCAATCTCGGAGAGCGGACATCGAGACTCGTGCGCGGGACAAGAGGACGCGAGTCGAAGCTAACACGACCCGGGGATTGATCTGACACAGGAGATCTTGCGGAGATATCCTAAACAAAGATTTACCATCAGCAAAAAGGTAATGCCCTCGATGCAATACCGTGTAGTAGTTGCTGCGGGAAGGAAAATCATGAGTGAGACTACGGGGAAACACAAAACGGCCGCGTTAAGATGGGGAGGGGGAGGTAACCAACAAATGATCTTCTATAACTTTCAAAAGATTCTCTTGATATAACAAACGGCTCCTCGACCTCGGGAGCCTTTGTCTGGGGAGAGTGATCACCTTTCCTCCAGAAGCTCTTCTTGTCTGGGGGCGAGGGCTATAAACAATGGGCAAATCAGTTCTCCGGTATTCTATGCGCCATCACAAGAGCCACCCGACCGCGCACAAAATGTGGGGAAATTGGGAAGGGGATTGTCCGTACGGGCAAATAGACCCCACTATCATTGACAACTATTGTCGCCAACAAAACAAATCAGCCAACAGTTCATCCGACTCCCTTGGCTCGCGCGCGAGAAAGTATTCTCCCTCGCTTCACAACACGTACCTGCTGCAAGCTGCAGGCACAACCGCTACAAAAGAAAACAGAGGCTGGGGCAAAAGGAACAAAGAAGCGAAAAATGAGATACATAATAGATTTGCGCGGTACATGCCGGTGCATAGGGCAGACGGCACTTCCACTGAGGAGGGAGATAACCCACCGCTCAACTTGTAGGTGTTCTTTTCCTCCTGGCTCTCCTTTCCAATGCTGATAGTACTAGTAGACTTTGCTCTCGTGCTATGAGCCCTTCCCACTTCATCGATGCTCGAGTCGGTTTCGGAAGCGGGAAGTCTCGCAGTGTCCTGGTGGGCGGTAGATTGGTGCTCAGAGAAAGAGTCGAACCGATTGTTGGCCGGAACTGTCGCGTTTCTGCGAAAAGGGTTCCGAATAACCGGCATACTGAGTAGCGGCGCTGAGCGAGGGAAAGATGGTCGTAAGTAATGTAACCGCAAGAGCTGGACTGGCCAGAAGACGTGGTCGTTTTTTTTTTCTTTTTTTCTTTTTTTCTTTTTTCCTTTCCTTTCCTCTCCCTCTTAGTCTTCTTCAAACTCTGAATCGCGATTTCGAGAGTATCACTCCAGACTCCAAATTGTAGCCCGTGAGTATGTACCGTATTTAGGTAAAGGCAGAGAGATATCGCTGGTGGATGACGGCCAGGATGAGAATAGCCACGAATTTTACATGGATTGTATGCGGAGGAACGGAAACCGAAGGGCCCGAGTCTCCAGGCCCTTTTCCGTCTCTCTTCTTTTTTCTTTTTTCCCTGTTTCCTCATTCCTTCTTTTTTCCTCACATTGCAACCGCTGTGGCGCCAAGACCTTGCAGATGTTGCAGATGTTGCTCCCATGGACTGCCCCTAGCACAAGTACAAGTACCGTACTCTAGAAAGATGTAACAATACCCGTGGAAGAAAAACTTTAAAGTTTTGAGCCTCACTTCATTTAGTGTTTACAAGTAGCAATACTGTGCAAGTACCCTATGATACTTCCACCCATCATATCATAGCATAGTGAGACCCGGAGGTCCCCAAGAGTAAAGCGCTGGTATTTGTACCTTCACTACCGCACTACCCTGCGCGACCCAAGAAGTCAACACCTGATGCACGGCGCACGTACCATTATCCCCCAGCTACAACATATTCTCCAGCCATTCTCCTTCTTTCCTTCTCCCTTCCTCTCCCCCTCTCCCTCTTCCCAATCCGGTAGTGAGGTCCCAATGTACTGGTTTGGACTGACCATTCAGCGGTCACACAGCCACTCATTTCACAACCAGCCGATGAATAGAGGAACGAATTGACAGAAACTTTCAGAAAAAGGAACTACAGCTTACAACTCAGCATCGAATGGTGAATGGTTTACCCGTACTTTTTCATCTCCTGTTGGATCCATCCAGAGATTAATTACATACAGCCTCAATTGAACGCCACCACCAGGCACCGAGCAGCGACATGTGCTAAATGTTGCGCATCGTGCTGGGATTCGTGAGGTGCTCGGTCGAAAACAACACACGCGTGTCTGCAACACAGCCATTGAGGTGTCTCTATTTCCTACTAACCTGTTCCTGGACATGTTAGACACGGCTGGAGACTGGTCAAAAAAGCACATCATCGCCATATTTGCACTCCAACATCGCGAACCAGCGCAAACCACAAAGAGTTATGGGGTAGCGCACAGTACTTGTAAGGTACGGTACGGGACCGTGCCTCACTACCGTATTAGAAGGAAAGAAAAAGGAAGAATAAAGGGGGAAAAAAACGAAAGAAAAGGGAAAGAGATGGCAGAGAGGGAAAAGTAAAAGAAACGGAAAAGAATTACACGGTCAGAATAGGCAGGATAGATAAGGTCTCCGTCACGATACCAAGCTGAAACCTTTTTATGTTCTGGCACGAGATATCTCAAACTCGTGAAAGGGTTGAACGCGGTCACCCGTACCGGTATTGTTTCCCAAAGAAACGGTGAAACGAGTCCAGCTCGTGCAATGGTCAGAGTGCGACTAACCGATGAATCGAAGCCGAGGAAGTGAGAGGGAAGAGGGAGAGAACACCCCCTGTGGCTTTGGCAGGGGGGGAAAAGCGAGAGCATTTCGTCATTTGTGTTCAGTCGTCCCCAGCAACGGCCGTGCCTCCAAGGCTGGAACCACTCGGATCAGAGCAACCAAGAGTGTGTGTTTTGGTTTGTTAAAAAAAGGTTTTTGGGTGGGACGGGAGTCAATTGCTTGGGTGCGCGAGTTCCCGACATCCTATTTGCAGAGGTGGAAGAGATGGCCCTTTTCTACTTTACTGTGCTGAGAATCTGAGATCCTGTTGGCCAGAGACGAGTTTGGCCAAGCAAGCCCACGTTCTGAAAGCGGTTCCACTGTAGCCTTGTTCGCCACCAGTTGAATCATCCAATTACTGTGCACCAGACTCACTCTTCATGATTCAGTCGGTACCGGTACTGTACTGTATGTACTCGAGTACTCGTACGGATACAGCGTCCCTGTAGCGCTCAAATACGAGCACCGGTGCTCCAAAGTACTCGCGTGGCAGAGTTGAATCGCGCACCCAGACAGAGAAATTGATCGGTAGGCCAACCAGGCAAAAGGATGGTCATGTATCTTTGCCCTCCGGTTGGCTGGAAGATGGCTCAGGTTGCCACAGCGCACCACCTCGACTCGACCGCGAGTACTTGTATCAAAAAGGGAAGGGAATACGGTACGTACGGTCGAAGGGAAAAAAAATTGCGGCCTTTTCTCATTGGTGATTTTTTTAGAATCAAAGGAATAATATTATGCTAAGTTACCCTGTAATTTTCTACCTTTTTTTCCTTCTCTCTCTCTCTCTCTCTCATTCCGGCTCACCTGGTCTTGCACTGTCTACTGGTGCTTTGTTGTGCAATAAGGATTGCCCGGGTTCGCCTTGTCTGATGGAAAAACTTATGGTGCAAACCCTTTCCCTTGGTTCTTCAGGCACCAATGGCTACCCTGTTATCCAACTGCGAATCCTCAAGAGGATGCTATGCTGCCATTTGCGGGAGCTGACCTTTCGACCCGAGAGATAAAATTTTGTACTATACTGTCGGGCGGAGGTTCCTTTGGACCACTCCATCCTCATACCACTACCGCCCTAGGAGCCAGTGCTGAATACTGATGATGACATGATTATAAACACGCACACAACGGCCCATGGACAGACCGGACATTACATGCCGGGTGAAGCGGGTCAAAAAATTTCCCCAAGTGGCTTCGACCATGCCATCGGCTCGTGAAGGGGAGAAGGCCGGACTTTTAAAATGCTTATCATCATTGTCATGGAGTAAGAATCCCTTTGTTTGGCGCTCGCTTGCCAGAGGACAAAGCAACCTTGTATGGCGCTGTGCCGGTGCCGGTGCCGGCAGTACCTGATCCCTTTTTGGAAATTGGAAAGGACCCCTTTTATGTTGCACAGGAATCTTTGCTACTCGTACAGCAAAGGTCCTTCCCCGCAACTATATCGTACTTGCTCACCTATAGAAAAGGACAGAAAAGCTCACCTTTTTCACGAAAATTAACCTTCCGGCGACCGGGGGCTTGCCGATCCGCATGGTCAGCGAGAAGTCATACTTGTACTCGAGTAATGGCTCACCAGTGGACCGCTTACTTCTCTTCCCTTGCCACTTGTACTCCTACAGTGCCTTTTGCTCCCTGTCAGATCTTACTCCCCTGATCAGGTATCCATTTGTAGCTTAGCTCGGCTTTTTTAAATCAAGAGCCCCAAATATTCCTCTCGTGCGACTTGGTACTTGCACTGCACGCTGCACAGTTGCACTTCCTGCGTGCATTATTCCTTTCTTTCCTTTTTTTCCCTCCCTTTCTCTCTCCGAAAATCTCCCCCCCCCCCCACTTATATCTCTCTGCCTTTCCATTCCGGATGATTTCTATCCCCTTGTGGGCAACAGCATGATCCCAGCTGTAGTCCCCCGTTCAAGCCTTGTACTAGTACTTGAGTATAGTACAGTATTATACCCGTACCGATACCAGCGCAGTGAGGATACACGTTCCCTCGGGCTGGGTACCGTACTCATCCCTTCCGGCTTCCCTTTCCCTTGTCCTGCCGTACAAAGTATGCAAAGAAGAATTGTTTTCATGCTGCTCCCCGCAAGTGCTTACTTTCGTTCATCTGAACCCCGGGGACACTCTCCTTTCCCCCCCTCTCCCTTTGTATCCTCCCCGAACCATCTTGCCCTTAAACTTGGCAGTGTTGGGTAACCCCCATTTATTCGGGGCAAATCACGTACAAGCCCCATGTTGTGCTGCTTATGATGCCACAAAATGGTGATGCATACTTCGCAAGTGCCTATTCAAACCAACTGACCCTTACCCATCCAATATAGAGTGAGTAGGCACCCACGACGAGAATGTTCTTTGTTGTCAATTCCCCCGGTAGTTGGTATTAGTGCTAGGGAAGCCGAAAGGTACAGTGCAGGCACACTACTAGCACAGCAAGGTTTTGATTACCCTTTTTTTCTTTTTCCCTCTTTTTCCTTCTCTTTAGTGCTTCGGAGAAGGGGGTAAGACGAGGAAGTATTTGGGTTGAGTATGATGCTTTAATACACGGCATTGATTTCCGAATATTATCACTCGATACTCTTTCTGTCACAGAAGGTATCATACTAAGTTAATACCTGTGACTCTGTGATTTCATCTAGTTGCCCGTACTAGAGCTTGGGAAACAGGCAACCCAGCGCGCAATATCAACAGTAGCAGTACATAAACTTCAACGGAGCGCTTCCCATACCCTTCTTTCCCACCCCCCCCCGACTTTCGCCTTTAGGGTAGGATTTACTTTTCTTGACTCAAGATCTCATCGTGCATCACTGTCACGTATTTCGCTCGCTTCCCACTCGCCCGCTTCGTTTGGAGTCTCGCTCTGTCTGCCAACCCTTTCTACGCCTTCTTGGTCGGGGTGAAGGTCATGAATCGCATCAACTTATCCTACCAAGACTTCAGCCCTCGATAAAGTTGTTAGGCAGCTAGTAGTGAGACAATTACCTTCGCTTTCCGGCCCAGATCTCGCAGAGCCGAACACAGCCATAGACGAGGCCGAGAGGCTTTGCAGGGGACAGGAGAGAAGGTGGGAAAAGAGGGAAAAAGATTGGGTCTCGTCGAAGGTGTCACAGAGGGGCGAACTATCCAGCCGTGTTGGGCCTACAGATTAACTTGGCCAAAAATCTAGATCAGAGACACAGCCAGCACGAACAAGGTAACTTCCGCCCTGCAATACCAATCGCTTCGCTTCTGTATTATTAAATCCCACGCTGTCCATCGCTCAAAGTCGTCAACCCTGTGTCTGTCGTTGTCCCTTGCTCAGGCCCGCCCTTCGTTGCTGATTCCTCAATTTCCTCTACTACCGGTACCGGTAGAGGGCTGTCTACTGTACCACCTCACCCGTTTCTTCTCTTTAACCCTCCCCCTCGCTCGTTCTCCACACACCCCCCCCCCCCCCCATCGCTCTTCAACCCCCATCTCTCCCTCTTTCTCTCTTTTTTCTTTTCTTCTTTTAATCTCCACCTCCTACCGAATTGTGGATCAATCGCTTCGTCCACTGCACTCGTTGTTCGACAATTGCACCCCATCACCATCGTTTATCATCTCCCTACAGTCGCTACAGCCGAGATTAATAGACTGTAATTTTACTGTTACAGCGTAATATAGTAAAGTATGTGTGCTTTGCTTCATCCATCCTTCTTTATATGCGGTTGCAATTTAATAGCTATACCTTTTTGTTCTGCACATGTTTCCTGCTGACACTAAATTGTTCTCTAGGATCCCCATATCCTGCAACTTCCCTTCCGCTGTTCGGTAGCTCTGCTCCGTTATAGGTTGTGTTGAGGCTTATCTCAGCGTCTGCGAAAATCCATCGCAGTGAGAGTTGTTTGCCCAATCCCTTTTCTAAATCTTAATTGCGTCGGAAATCTGTCGCTGGGAAGCCTCGAGGACGGGCCGGCTCCTCATTTCCTGGTCCTTTGGTATTCGAGCCGACTTGGGAAGTCATTTATTTTGCTAGCCCATTGCCCGAGGGCAATCAGAAGTTGTCAAGATGGGTTTCTGGGACAGTATGGCGTTGTGGGAGAAGATGTTGCTGGTATGTACACTCGAGGCTGAGGATTAGTGCATTCACAGGCTAACAATACTGGTGCTTTAGCTCTTGGCTGGTGGAATGGTAGGATCATGTGTGGTGTTGTCCCATTTTGTGGCGATACTAATTCGACGTTTCCTATAGGTTTGTGTGTTGTTTGCCGGTGCTAGCAAGATGATCTATACCAAACTTCGAGTAAAGAAGTACGCGAAGAAGGCCGAAGCAAGGAAGTCGCACATGGAGAACATTCGAGAGAGTCGCCATGTGATTAACCTTACATCTGACGATGTTCCGTTTGGTATCAGAGCCATCGAGGCAGGCATTGAGGTTGAAGGCGTTGTAATATCACGGCCCCCTACGCCAACTAGGGCTAGCTACAATCCAAGCCAAGTTACTCTTGTGGCATCCGACGCTGACAGTATGAAATCACGCGGGCAATGCCCTCCGAGTCCGAGGTCAGCACAGGGTTTCTATGGAACGCCTCCTCCAATGAAACAGATGGGACGAGGAGGACCGATGGTATACCAGCCCAGTCCTTATCTATCCATGCCGCCGCCGGCACATCAAGGTCACTCCGGGGCGTCGTCTATCCGTTCAAGTGCTTCCTCAGTTGCTTCAACTGCTACACCGACCCCGCCTCTTACTCGCGTATCCTCATCTGAAAAATTGGGCAGAGGGTCGCTTCCAGAAGGTGCTGATGGAGGATACTTTGATGGGGTTCGTGGTGCACCTACGAAGTCTACTACGATACCGGATACTTTGGCAAAGTTGGAAGGTAGAACGACTTCGCCGGCAGTTGAACACCGTAAAAGCACTGGATCACGGCACAATCGGACCCACAGCAGGACCCCCAGCCCTCCGGAGGGTCCGGGATCTCCAGGGCTACCGTCCGTCGATGAGAATGAGATATCGGAGGGATCATCTCGTGCATCTGACTCTAGTGCAGAGGGTATGACCGGATCCTCACGGCCACGCCTGGTTTCGACCTACTCTACGCCGATACTACCAACAATGCGTCGAGTTTCCCAGCCACTGCCTGAGGGTGTTCAAGGGGATCTTTCTCTCCTTCATGAACACCGTATGTCCCACGCAGCTGAGGTCGGGCAGCTTCTCCCTCGCCGTCGCGATACACTGAGGAATTCACAGCTTGCAGGTGCCTCTGTGACTGAATCTCCATATTATTCCCCAACGGCTTCGGACAGAGTGTATGCCTTGGATATTGCGATGCCACCGGTAATGCCAGGGGCCGATGGCCTTCAGTTTCCCGCACCTGCTGTCACAGCCGGATCACCAACCAGGACGAGGCATGAGCGGACACGATCGTCATCTGATCCAGCGTCTGGCGTGAGCGATACGCCAATGTTTGATGGCCCCTGGCTATCCAAGTCAGGGAGCGATGACGACAAGGATGGTTCTGCTTCCTCAGGGGCGACTGATCAATCCGGTTCGGCCACGCGAAAATCCAAAGTGCCGGCGGATTTCTCGTCCGATTCAGAACCACCCAAACAAAAGCCTAAAAAGTTGCAGAAGAAAAACAGGAAGAGCAGGGGCAGCCCGTCCCGGAACTCGGATATGGATGTTGATCTGGAGGCCCAACGGTAATGCGCGAGGAGGGAAGAAGACGGTTTGCATCTATTTTGGACGGTTGGGTTTTTTGCATTATGTTTCGCTTATTATTCGTTTCTTACTCTCATTTGCACTAACGGCGTTCGTTTCTTTTTTTTACACTTTCATGACCGCAACGCTATTGGATTTCGATGAACACCTTTTGGGTTCTTCCTAATTAATGCGGGATCTGGCAGCACACCAGAAAATTAGGGAGGGGGTCATTAGGCCCGACACAACCTACCCAGCTTTTTCAAAAGAAAAAGGTCGAGAGGGTTTTATTATGATTTCACTTTTTTTCTTTTCTTCTATTTTCCTCCTCGTTTAATTTTCTATCTGTACGTTGGTCCGCCACCGTATTCGAGTACGGGCCAACTTTAATATTACGATACCAGGCGTCTATCCAACTAGTATAATAGCTGGCTAGAGAAGAAACAATAGCAAGGGGGGCGGAAACAAGGCAAAAAAAAACTCTTACTTGGCTCATTCTCTTCTTCGTCGTTCGCCTTCTTTCTTTCTTCTTTTCTATTTTTTTTTCAAATAGTTGAGTGAGCTGAGCCGAGCCGAGCCGGCTTGAACGGGTTCAAGAAGAAGGGCGAGGGATCAGCGGTAGGGATACAGGCTGTTTATCTCTAGCACCACACAGCATCGTCGCTATGATGGCTGCTATTCGCAAGTGCAAACGGGAATTTCCTAAATAAAAAGCGGGGCAGAAATTGTGTTGTGCACTCGAGCACCGGTCCTTCACGATAGCACCTACATACATGACTGTACCACACAGAACTGTACTCTGCTGCAAGTACCGTAAGTTACGTGCGTTGTGGCGCTCTGTATGCGAACGGCGAGCCGAGACCTATTCTTCCAGGATGATTCTTATTTATCACCAAGCACTACCGCGTCCTATATCCTTATCGTATCCTGTCGAAGAGGGTGCCTTGTCATTTTTATTTATTTCTTTTTCTCTTTATTTTCTTCTTCCCCTTCTATCTAGCATAACGGTCAAGTCGGTTCTCTACGCTGTAGGTACAATATCATACTTGTGCTTGCGCTTGGGGAGGGCTGATGGATGGACGGGTTCGAACATGATTGGTGTGTTTCCGCACTTTTTGGTGGATGAATGAGTGAGGAGTGAGTGCTGAGCGAGCAAGTACCTACCGTGTACCGGTACGCAAGTACAGTATCCTACCGGTACAATACTCTACGAGTAGAGAGGGAAGGGGAAGGGGGAGGAAAGGGTGTTGAAGTAGAATTTGCTTTTTTCTTCTTTCTTTGATGGGATGAAATGGAATGTACCGGCGGTAAGTGTATTTTCCAGCCTCAGTAACCCCACAAAGTAGGATAGTTGTGGTAGCAGTAATAATAATATAGTGTAACGGGGGCTGAAGAAGGAGCTATTATGGATGGAATTGGGAAAATGGCGTTAATATACAGCGTGGTACTGTGCCAAGTTACTCCTATTATTATTATATACTATAATACATCTATAGTAAGCGTTTCAACTCTTTTTGTTTGTTTATTTATCCATTTTATTCATCAATTCTCCGGTTACAGTACCATAAGTAGGCCTTTTTTGGTAACAGCAATAGTATGATACCCGCAATATAATATCATATCCCCTCTACCATAACCGCAACTGCAACTGCAACTGTCGCTGTACAAAATATTATAGCTGTACCTGCACCCGTGATGATTAACCATTACTTTGCCCTGCGCAGCAACAAGTAGGTACACCACCGTACCGATAATCCGATGACTGCGCTGTACTTGCATGTACGAGTACTTTTTTTTCATTTTTTTTTCCTTCATCCTTTTTTTCTTTCATTTCATTAATAGTATTATTAATCAAGCATGTCTCTCCCTACCTCCGTACGGTATGTAGGCAAGGTGGGTAGGTTCGCATCAAAAGGTCGATCAATCACCACTCTGCAGTGCAGTGCAGTGCAGTGCATTGCAGTTACGGGGTTCGCCTGGATGAATGAATGAATGAATAAATAAAATAAAGTTGTCGCCGGTGTGTATTGTTGTTGTGTGTGTGTTTTGCTTGCTTGCTTGATACTCCCCAATTGGCGAGCACAGTACGGTACGAGTACAGCGCAGTAGTACCGTCCGGTATACAGTAGTGGAATGATGTGTAGCGAAACTGTAATTTAATATTGCGGGATCGGATGTGGATTTTTTTTTCTTCCTTTTCCTTTTCTTTTTTCTTCCTTTCTTTTTTCTTTTCTTGTCATTGTTCCTCCGACTGGCTGGCTGGCTGACTTCTGACTTGTTTGTTTTTTTGTTAAATTTAGTTGGTTGGCTGGTTGGTTGGTTGGTTGGTGGGCGGTGGGTAGACCTGACCTGACAGATGGACGCCACCGCGGACGGATAGATAAGTTCTAGTTCCAAGTCATGTTTAGTCTAAGGTGGAACTGGACGGACGGACGGACGGGCGGTAGGCGGGCGGGCGCTGGCTTGCTTTGCTGGTACGGATTTCTTTGTCCAGGTCGTGCTGTATGTGCTTGTACTGTACTCTTGGTACAGGTATGATATGTTATGATAACATGATAGCCAGGCACCGGATGAAACTGGTAGGCTGGTTATTTATTTATGTAGACTCATCACTCATCTGCCCACACACCATCCATCATCCGTCCAGCCCGGCTGGCTGGCTGGCTGGTTGGCCGGCCGTGTGCAATTGGCAATTGAAACGGTAGTAACGTGAATAAACACAACATTATAATATTATTATCAAGTTTGCGGAATTGAATCAAAACAATTTGTCGCAAGTAATCATAAACATGTATCAAACCAGTTCCCGTGCAACTTTGTCCCTCCTCCTCCTCCTCCTGTCACTGTCCCCCCCCTCTCCCCTGTTTCTCTTCGGTACACTATTCCACTCCATGATTGGCTGCGTTTATTTTATTTTATTTTATTTTATTTCGTATCGTATCGTATCGTACCGTACCGTATCGCATTCTGCATGGTTATTATGGTTTAGCTAGTCTAGCCTAGCCCAAGCGGGAAGTTACCCCCCGGCGATGCAAAACCTACACTTGTAGCTATGGTTGCAATAACCCTACCCTACCCTACCTTATTATTATTATTATTGTTATTATCATCATCTGGCCTGCCGCAAGTTGCGATACGTTGAAATAAGAGTTTTTCTCTCCCTTGTAATCTGTCTCAAATTCGCAACGGGACGCCTTTTTTTTCTTTCTTTCTTTCTTTTCAACTTTAAACCCTTTCTGGGCCCGGGGGCCGTGAATTATTTCGGACTTGTTTCGGACTTTCTTCTTCTTTCTTCCTGACTGACTGACTGACTGACTGACTGACTGTGTTGGGGCTTCAGCTCCTGGCGTGCGTAAGTTTATTTCAACGTGCTGTACTGGTACTAGTGGCGGGCGGGCAGGCGGATGGGGATGGGTGGTGCGGTGTTTAGGTGTAGAGTGCTTGCGGTGGAGTAGAGTATATACGGTAGTACGGAATTGGCTGGCTGGCTGGCTGGTAGGTGTATCGTGTATCGGGGGGTTCCGGCAAGATTTAGGTATGGACTGTGTACGAGCACCGTAGACTACTGAGCAGGGGAAGGGTAGATTGGAGGAAAGAGTGGGGAAAGTGCAGGGCGTTTTTGATTGGTTTAGCCTGGACTAGGCTTTTGAGTATGGTGGTGGTGGACCTTGGAGATGGGGTGCAGTACAGGGAATGTGGTGCTACCCAGGCATAGTGTTTAGGCATACCAGAGGGGGCGCTTGGTGGTACTAGATATGGGGGAGGGGGTACTGTATAGACGTTAAGGGCACGGTGCAGTTGGTGGGGACATTTGTTTTACTGTCTGCTACGGTATAGATCTACCGTACCTGTACGAGTACTTGTAGTATCCCTTGGGGGGTCTGAGACAGTAAAATTCGTTGCCAGCTGATCTATTCCTCATAGGTATAGCACTATTCCAAATGTAGGTAGGCTGCGATGATGGGTAACAACGTCAGGAAGCATCAGTAGCAAGAACTTAAGCACTTAAAGATACTGCAAATGCAAGATATGTCAAGCTTGACTACAAACCGAAAGCCTCTTTCCTCCCTTTCTATTAATTGTGCCCCAAAGGAAGATGTGGGAGTCAGGAAGAGATATAGAAAA
>Ga0307509_10001334_pt1 | contig 41791 bp, 35 predicted proteins | sample 10_EM_MG_FD_202245 | JGI IMG/M metagenome (GOLD analysis project Ga0307509, IMG submission 202245) | Populus trichocarpa ectomycorrhiza microbial communities from riparian zone in the Pacific Northwest, United States - 10_EM | ecosystem: Host-associated > Plants > Roots > Unclassified | place...
TCGGGCACCGGCGGGTCGACACTGGCGGTATCGGCTGCCACATCAGGGACGACCGCGGCGTCGCGCAGCGACGTGCCCGACCTGGCGCTACACGCGATCGCCACGGCAAGTCCTGCAATGAACCCAAACGCAATTCCATCGCGCGTCTTCGTTCTGGACATCATGACTCCTGTTTGCTGACCATATCACGCTGCGCGATTCGTCGGCGTAGCCCTCGAGGTCCGTCGCGCGTACAATATCGAACGACTCGATGCCCGACCGCTCATGCCGCTGCAAACGAGCCCGAGGCGATCACCACGGTTGGTCCGTGCGACGCGACGGTGGACCACCTGGTGGTGCCGTCGGGTTCGCGATGTCTCCTGATCCGCGTGTGCCGTGCCGGATGCTGCTTGGCGCCGAACCCGCTACGCTGCATCCGGCGATGACGTTTCGGTTCTGGCGTCTCCTCGAGTCGCATGGCGAGGATCCGGGCGCCAAGCACGCGCGGCCCGCTGGCCTGCCGCCCGCCGGTGGCCGACGTGCCGGAGCGGCACCCGCGTGACGCGCGTCGAGCCTACCGGCGAACGACTGGCCGCCAACGTCGCGCACTTCACGCGGCTGCTGCGGCGCGCCGGGCTGCGCGTCGGACCGGGCGACCTGCTCGACGCCGAGCGCGCCGTCGCCGCGATCGACATCATGCAGCGCGATCAGTTCTACTGGGCGCTGCACGCGGTGCTGGTCCGGCGCCACACCGATCATACGCTGTTCGACGAGGCGTTCCGGTTGTTCTGGCGCGATCCGATGGGCGCGCACAGCGCGCTCGCGCTGCTGCTGCCGCAGATGAAGACGCCGACGACGCGGACGGTGTCGCGCCGGCTCAGCGAGGCGTGGCGGCCGGCGGCGCCACCGGCCACCGCACCGGCGCCGCGCGAGCAGCCGCCGCAGATCGACACGTTCCTGGCGTACTCGGCCGACGAGCTGCTCCGCACGCGCGACTTCGACCAGATGTCGGCCGACGAGCTGGCGCGGGCGCGCGCGGCGGTCCGCCGGCTCGAGCTCGATGTCCGGCCGCTGGTCACGCGGCGGACCCGGCCGTCGGTCCGCGGCGAGATCGATCGCGCGCGCACGATCCGCGCGGCGCTGCGCGGGGGCGGCGAGCTGGTCGCGCTGCGCCACCGCGATCGGATCGAGCGGCCACCCGCAATCGTCGCGCTGTGCGACATCTCGGGCTCGATGGGCCGCTACGCCGAGATGCTGCTGCGGTTTCTTCACGCGCTGCTGATCGAGCGCAACCGCGGCCAGGTGTTCCTGTTCGCGACCCGGCTGACCAACGTGACCCGGACGCTGCGCCACCGCGACGTCGATGCGGCGCTCGCGCGGTGTGGTAAGGAGGTCACCGACTGGTCGTCGGGGACGCGGCTCGGGGCCAGCCTGCACGAGTTCAACCGGACCTGGTCGCGCCGCGTGCTGGCGCAGGGCGCGGTGGTGCTGCTGGTCACCGATGGGCTGGATCGCGAGGATACCGAGGGACTCGCCGCCGAGGCCGCGCGGCTGCGCCGGTCGTGCCGCCGGCTGATCTGGCTCAATCCGCTGCTCCGCTACGCCGGCTTCGAGCCGCGCGCAGCCGGCGTGCGCGCGCTGCTGCCCAACGTCGACGAGCACCGCCCGGTCCACGACCTCGACAGCCTCGAAGCGCTCGGCCGTGCGCTGTCCGAGCGCACGCAGCGGTACCGGCCGGCCCGGTGAGCGGCTGTGCGGAAGCGCCTCGATCGACACACTCGATAGTTGTGGAACGGTCATGCTTGCCGTTTGGCCCAGTATCCCGGGCGCCGGCTCGCGTGTGCCAGCGCGAGGATCACGAGCTCATCGCCGTTGATCTGATAAGGGATAGCAAATGGAAGGTGATCGAGCGCCATAACTCGGCGATCTCGGCGGGTCTTCCATTGGGCGCGGACTCAGGACACCGGATGATCAAAGCGAAACAAGCGTCGCTCTCGTCTTCCAGCCTAGCTCCGAGTCCGGTCTCACGAGATTCATAGTAGTCGACCTCGTGGTCGATTTCGGCCATCGCGAGCCGGTGAATTGCGCAGGGTCATCGGTGGGCGCGCGCAGCTCGACGTCGACGGACATGCTCGCGGTACGCTTCAAGCGTCACCGTGTCTGCGGTGCCGGCGTCGACCTCGGCGCCGCGGCGCTCGATCTCTGCATCCCACATCTCCGACGCACCAGGTTCAGGGTCTCCGTCGAGGCTTCGCAGCAGCTCTAGCGCGAGCTTGGCTCGCTCCTCGATCGGAAGGCGAAGGACTTCAGCGAGCATGTCGATCGCAGCCACGACAAAATGGTAGCACCCTTCGGGCCTTCAGCCGCGCTGATCTGGTTGCCCGCCTGCGACCGGACTTACTGGTGCGTTGTCTCGCCGGAAGCCTCCGTGCTGCTGCTGCTCCCGTGAGCCACAAGACGCATGGAGGACGCCCTTGATCCGCCGGATGCCGGCCTTGCCGTCGAGCACGCGGAGCTTGCCTAGCGCCTTGAGGCCGTGCGCGAGTGTGCGCCCGAACCTCGCGACCTCGTCGTGGATCGTGCGTTCGATGGTGCCACGCTGGTCGACCAGCGCCGGATACGCAATGCGAATCACCGATCGCGCCAGCCGGAGCAGGCTCGCGTCGACGCAGCAGCGTCGATCGGCACCGGTCGGACGAGGCTATGAGCCACGAGAGGCGTGGCGATTACTGCTACGTCACCGGCGGCCGTGCATGGCGCCCCTCGAGGTAGACTCCGCGGCGTGGCTGCTCCCCGGCCAAGGCCTGCGACGTTCGAAGATCTCGTCCTGCGCGGTGATCCGGAACGACTCGAGATCGTCGACGGCGAGATCATCGAGCGGGCGGCGACGTGGCCGGGCCACAGTCTCGCGGCGATCAAGCTCGCGGTGGTTACCGATCCGTTCAATCGCCGTCCGGGCAGCCGCGGTCCAGGCGGATGGTGGATCTTCGCTTCGCTCCATACCGGCTACCCCGGTGGCGAGACCTACTGCCACGACACCGCGGGCTGGCGACGGGATCGCGTTCCGACCTGCCCCACGGAGTGGCCGGTCCGGATCCGACCGGACTGGGTATGCGAGATCGTCTCGCCCAAGCACGAGCGCAATGACCTCGTCGTCAAGCCGCGCGTGCTCCACACCGCGGAGGTGCCGCACTACTGGATCCTCGATCCCGTGGAGCGGATCCTGCTGGTGCATCGCTGGTCCCGTGAGGGCTACATCGTGGTCCAGCGCGCCGCGGCCGGTGAAGTGGTCCGCGCGGAGCCGTTCGAGGCGATCGAGCTGCGGGTCGGCGTGATGTTCGGCGACGAAGAAGACGACGACTGAGGCCGCGGCGGTCACCGGCACCCGGTGGTGCGATTGATCGCGGAATCTCGCCGGGTTTTGTGGGATGGTCGGGCGCGTGGACGAGGCGCACGTGTTCTGGATCAGCTTCGCCGCGTTTGGCGTGCTGTGCACCGTCGCCGAGCTGGTGAGGCCAGCGCGCAAGCTGCGCTACGGCAAGGCGCTGCCGCTCGACGTCGTGTCGTTCGTGCTGTACCAGGTCGCCGTGGTGCCGGTCGCGCAGATGGTGACCGATCCGATCTTTCCGTTGATCCACCCGCCGGCCGCCCTGTTCGACATCGCGCTGCCGATCCGCGTGGTGGCGTTCTATCTGCTCGCCGATCTGGGCTCGTACTGGATGCACCGCTTGATGCACACCCGTCACGTGTGGCGCGTCCACCGCTGGCATCACTCGCCGACGCAGCTCTACTGGCTCGCCGGGATGCGGACCACGATTCCGCATCAGGTCCTGTTCAACCTGCCCACGATCGTCCTGTTGCCGATCGTCACGGGGGGACCGCTGTGGCTGTATCTGGCGATGATCGTCGAGGGCGTGGCGCGCAACAACTGGATGCACCTGAACGTGAGCTGGCGGTCCAACTGGCTCGAGCGCGTGATCGTGACGCCGCGCTATCACCAGATCCACCACAGCGCCGATGCCCAGCTCCACGACGGCAACTACGGCGCGCTGTTCACGTTCTGGGATCGGCTGTTCGGCACGTACATCGATCCCGACACCACCAAGCCCAAGGCGTTCGGGACCGGTGAGAAGAAGCGGGATCCGGTGCTGCTCATGATCGGCGTGTGAGGCGGTCCGCGGCGCCGCGGCACCTCAACCTTGCGGTGATGCGGCCGATTCTCCAGGGGTGACCCGCTGGTATCTCATCGCGATGGCCGTGCTCGGAGCCGGCTGCGAACAACTGAAATCGCCCCAGCGGCTCAAGGAGCTGGAGGGCAAGGTCGACGAGTTGACCGCGCAGGTCGCCGAGCTGAAGGGCGGCTCGGGGGCGTCCAAGCCCAAGTCCAAGGCCAAGCCAAAGGGCAAGGCCGACGAGCACGAGGGCTCCGGCTCGAGCACCGAGCCCGCCGAGACCGGTGAATCGGCCGCCGCGGGGAAGCCCGGGCAAGAGGCTGCCGAGGGCCACCCGGCGCATGAAGGCAGCGCCCAGCCCGCGGCCGACCCGGAGGGCGCCAACCAGGACGAAGCCGTGGCCCGGCTCAAGGCGCTGGCGGCCAAGAAGCCTGAACCGGCCCGCAAGCTGGAGCCGCCGCACTGGGGCTACGACGGCAAGGCGGGTCCGCCGATGTGGGGCACGCTCGATCCGGCGTGGGCCACCTGCCAGACCGGCACCGCGCAGTCGCCGATCGACATCGAGCCCAAGGCCGGGAGCGCGAGCCCGATCACGTTCCGCTACACGCCGACCGCGGCGACGATCATCGATAACGGCCACACGCTGCAGGTCAACCTGGCGCCGGGCAGCTTGATCGAGATCGACGGCCAGCCGTACGCGCTCAAGCAGTTTCACTTCCACGCGCCCAGCGAGCACACGATCGCGGGCGAGCACTACCCGCTGGAGGTCCACCTCGTCCACCAGGACGCGGCCGGCAAGCTGGCGGTGGTCGGGGTGCTGTACGACGCGGGCGCCGACTCGAAGCCGCTCGCCGCGATCTGGTCGAAGTGGCCGCGCAAGGTCGGGGTCGAGGACAAGCTGCGCAAGCCGTTCGATCCGGCGCAGCTGCTGCCCGCGACGCGGACCGTGTTTCGGTACACCGGATCGTTGACCACGCCGCCGTGCACCGAGGGCGTGGTCTGGAACGTGATGCGGCGGACGCTCAGCGACGGCAAGCCGAATCTCGACGCGTTCGGTCGTCACTACCCGCACAACGCGCGCGACGTCCAGGCGCAGAACGAGCGCAAGATCGAGTAGTGCACCCGCGAGATCGCGAGCTAGCCTAGCGGCGTGAGCGAGCGAACCAACGATCGCGCGACCCATGATCTCGATGCGGTGGTCCGCCAGGCGCTGGCGTGGCGCGTGGCCGGCCGCAAGGTCGCGCTGGCGACGGTCGCGCGAACCTGGGGCAGCTCACCCCGGCCGGCGGGCAGCAAGCTCGCCGTCAACGACGCGGCCGAGTTCGTCGGCTCGGTGTCGGGTGGCTGCATCGAGGGTGCGGTGATCCAGGAAGCGCTCGAGGTGATGGCGACCGGCGGCTCGCGCGTGCTCGCGTTCGGCGTGTCCGACGAGACGGCGTGGGAGGTCGGGCTGGCGTGCGGCGGCAAGGTCGAGGTGTTCGTCGAGGCCGTCGCGCCCGACGCCGGTGGCGGGGTCGCGCGCGCGGTGCTCGAGGCGCTGCTCGACGCGCGCACGGCGCACCGCCAGGTCGTGCTGGTGACGCCGCTCGACGGCAGTGCGCATCGCCTGGTGCCGGTCGCGACGAGCGCCGCCGAGGACGGCGATGATCCGGTCGCGGTCGCGGTCGCGGCGGTCGCCCGCCGCGACCAGGCCGAGGTGATCGACGCCGGGGGTGGGCCGCGGTTGTTCGAGCCGCAGCTCGCGCCGCTCCGGCTGATCATCGTGGGCGCCGTCCATGTCGCGCAGCCGCTCGCCGAGATGGCCGGGCTCGCGGGGTTCGCGGTGACGATCGTCGATCCGCGGCGCGCGTTTGCGACCGCCGCGCGGTTCCCGGAACAGGCGCTCGTGGTGCGCTGGCCCGACGTCGCGATCGCCGAGCTCGCGCCCGACGCGCGGACCGCGATCGTCACGCTGACCCACGATCCCAAGCTCGACGATCCGGCGCTGATCGCGGCGCTCGCCACTCCGGCGTTCTACGTCGGCTGCCTGGGCTCGACGAAGACCCACGCATCGCGCCGGGTCCGGCTCGGGGGCGCCGGTGGTCAAGGCGTCGCCGCGGCGGCGCTCGATCGGCTGCGCGGGCCGGTCGGGCTGCGGATCGGCGCGCGCACCCCTCCCGAGATCGCCGTCGCGATCCTCGCCGAGATCGTCGCGACGCTGCGCGGAGCCGCATGACGTTCGGTACGGTCGCGGTGCTCGACGCGGTCGGGGCGGTGCTCGCGCACACGCTGCGCGCGGGCGGCCGCGTGCTCAAGAAGGGCCGAGTGCTGTCGTCCGGCGACGTCGCCGCGCTGGCCGACAGCGGCCACACCACGATCGTGTGCGCACGGCTGGATCCCGGCGATCTCGCCGAGGACGCCGCGGCGACGCGGATCGCCACCGCGCTCGCGGGCGACCATACGCGGATCGAGCCGACCCACACCGGGCGGACCAACGTCCATGCGGTCTCGGGCGGGGTGGTGGTGGTCGATGGTGCGGCGATCACCGCCGGCAACGCGATCGACGAGGCGATCACGGTGGCGACCGTGCGGGCCCACGAGCCGGTGCGCGCCGGCGACATGGTGGCGACCGTGAAGATCATCCCGTTCGGTGCGGCCGAGGCCGCGGTACGCGCGGCGACCGAGGCGGTGCGGGCCGCGGTCGCAGTTCGGCCGTGGCGAGGCTGTCGCGGCGGGCTCGTGCTGACCCGGTTCGCCGACACCGCGCCGGCGATTCTCGACCGCGCCGCCGGGGCGCAGCGCACCCGCCTGGCGCGCTGCGGCGGCGAGCTGGTCGGCGAGCTGCGCGTCGGCCACGACCCCGCGTCGGTCGCGGCCGCGATCGCGCGGTTCGCCGCCGACGGGCTCGATCCGATCCTCGTGCTCGGCGCATCGGCGATCATGGACCGGCGCGACGTGATCCCGGTGGCGCTCGAGCACGCCGGCGGGACGATCGTCCGGCTCGGGATGCCCGTGGATCCCGGCAATCTCATGATGCTCGGCCGGCTGGCCGACCGGACCGTGCTCGGCGTGCCCGGCTGCGCGCGATCGCTCAAGCCGTCGGGCTTCGACTGGGTGCTCGAGCGGGTGTGCGCGGGGATCGCCGTCACGCCGGCCGATCTGACCAGCATGGGCGTCGGTGGGCTGCTCGACGAGATCAGCGTGCGGCCGTCGCCGCGGGTCGAGCCGGTCGGCCGGGTCGCGACCGATGGCGGCATCGCGGCGGTCGTGCTCGCCGCGGGGCGCGCGAGCCGGATGGGCAGCAACAAGCTGATCGCCGAGCTCGGCGGCGAGCCGATCGTCCGGCGCACCGTGCGCGCGGTGCTCGGATCGCGGGCACGCCCCGTCGTGGTGGTGACCGGCCACGACGCCGACGTGATCCATCATGCGCTGTCCGGCCTCGATGTTCGGTTCGTGCACAATCCGGATCACGCCGGCGGAATGTCGACCTCGCTGCGCGCCGGGCTCGCCGCCGTGGGGGCGGTCGATGCGGCGCTGATCTGCCTCGGCGACATGCCGACCCTCGAGGCGCGCCACTTCGACACCGTCATCGACGCGTTCCGCGCCGGCGATCCCACCGAGATCGTCGTGCCGACCTATGATCGGAAGCGCGGCAATCCGGTGTTGTGGCCACGCAGCTATTTCGCCGAAATTGCGGCGCTCAGCGGCGATGTCGGGGCGCGTGCGCTGATCGAGCACCACGCCGACCATGTCCGCTTGCTGGCGATCGATGATCCGGCGATCCTCGTCGATGTCGATACGCCGGCCGCGCTTGCCGAGCTGCGTCGCAGGGAATGACGCGATCGGCCATCGCCGAACGAGATAGATATATTGATTGCCGCGACATACTGTTCGCGATGAGGGCCATCTATCATCGGTGACGATCCGGTAAACTTCAGCCGGGTTGTGGATGTCCACCGTGTATACCGAGGTGAGAGCACTCGCATGAACAAGCAATTGTTGGAGCGCGCCGCCGAGCTTGCTCGCCGCGGTGAGTCATTCGCGTTTGCCGTGGTGGTCCGCCGCGAGCCGTACAGCTCATCGCAGCCGGGTGACGCGGCGATCATCACGTCCGACGGCAGCTACCACGGATGGCTCGGTGGCAATTGCACGCGACCCTCGGTGCAGCGCGAAGCTGCAGCGGCGCTGCTCGACGGTAAGCCGCGCTTGATCTCGCTGTCCCCCGAGCCCGAGCAGCAGGTCCGGGCGGGAGTGACGCCGCTCGCGATGACATGTCACAGCGGCGGCACCGTGGATATCTTCATCGAGCCGGTGCTGGCCGCCGCGCGCCTCGTGGTGTTCGGCGTGTCGCCGGTCGCGCGCGCCGTCGCGCAGCTCGGCACGTCGATGGGGTACCTCGTCGACATCGTCGATCCCGACGCGCACGCCGCGGAGCTGCCGAATGCCGACCGCGTGTTCACCGAGCTCGCGGCGCCCGAGCTACGCGCGGGCCCGCCGGTGGCGTACGCGGTCGTCGCTTCGATGGGCGAATGCGATGAAGATGCGGTCACCGCGGCGCTCGCGATGCGCCCGGCTTATCTCGGCGTGGTGGCGAGTCGCAAGCGGTTCGCGATCCTGCGCGCCACGCTGCTCGATCGCGGCATCTCCTCCCATGCACTCGACACCATCCAGAGCCCCGCGGGGCTCGATCTCGGGGGCCGTCAACCCGAGGAGGTCGCGCTCAGCATCCTGGCCGAGATCGTTCAGCGCAAGCACGCGGCACGGGCGCGTGTCGATCGCCCCGTTGCGGCGCCGCAGATGGCAGCCCAGATCGCCGCAGTTCCCGCGATCGCACCGGTCGCCCTGGTGCCTCCGGCCGCTGCGGCCGCGCCGACCACGGCCGTCGATCCCGTGTGCCACATGACGGTGACCATCGCGACGGCGCGTCACGTCGGCACGTGGGACGGGCGCACCTGGTATTTCTGCAACCCGCGCTGCAAGGACAAGTTCCTGGCCGAGCCCGCGCGCTATCTCGAGACCACATCGACCGGAGCGGCGCCCGGAGCGACTCGGTGAGCGACTCGGTGAGCGACTCGGTGAGCGACTCGGTGAGCGACTCGGTGAGCGACTCGGTGAGCGACTCGGTGGCCGCCTCGGTGGGCGACTCGGTGAGCGACTCGGTGGCCGCCTCGGTGGCCGACCCTGTGAGTGCAGCGTCCGCGGTCTCCGCCATCCGGGGGGCGCCGACACGCCCGTACCGCTGTCCGGGATCGAGACACAAGAGACACCGTCCCCATCAAGCTCTTGAGATGATTGCGTCTGGTTGTCCGGGATCGAGACACAAGAGACACCGTCCCCCTCAAGCCTGCCCATGCTGAGTCGCGAGGCGCTGACCCAGCAGCTCGCGGCGCGCGGCTACATCGTCGACGACGCGCTCGCGATGAGCGTGTTCCTCGCGCTCCGGATGCAGCGGCCGCTGTTCCTCGAGGGTGCGCCGGGTGTCGGCAAGACGCTCTTGGCGCGCGTGCTGGCCGAGCTGTTCGACACCCGGCTGATCCGGCTGCAGTGCTACGAGGGGCTCGATATTTCGCAGGCGGCCTACGAGTGGAACTATCCGCGCCAGTTGCTCGCGCTGCAGGCGCACGCCCGCGCCGGTGGTGCGGCTCCGAGCGAACGGCCCGGGACCGCCGCGGGCCTCGAGGCGACCGACGAGCTGTATCGCGAGGCGTTCTTGCTCAAGCGACCGCTGCTGCAAGCGATCGACGCCGCGGCGGAGCGCGCACCGGTGCTGCTGATCGACGAGATCGATCGCGCCGACGAGGAGTTCGAGAGCTTCTTGCTCGAGCTGCTCGGCGACTTCCAGATCACGATCCCCGAGCTCGGCACGCTGACGGCAAAGCATCGGCCGATCGTGGTGCTGACCTCGAACCGGACCCGCGATGTCCACGACGCGCTCAAGCGGCGCTGCCTGTATCACTGGATCGACTATCCGACGCTCGCGACCGAGCTCGAGATCGTGCGGCGCAAGGTGCCCGGGCTCGCCGAGCATCTCCGCCGGCGCGTCGTGGCGTTCGTGCAGCGGCTGCGCCGCGAAGAGCTGACGAAGTTGCCGGGCGTCGCCGAGACCGTCGACTGGGCCGAGGCGATCTCGCACATCGGCGCGGCGGTGCTGGATCCACCGACGGTCGATGCCACGCTCGGGCTGCTGCTCAAGTATCACGACGACATCGAGCGGGTGCGCGGCCCGGTGGTCGCGCAGCTGCTCGCGGAGCCCGCGTGACCGGCGGCAGTCCCGCGGGTCGCGGCGACGGGCTCGGCCACGACATCGTCGGGTTCGCGCGCGCGCTGCGCGGCGCGGGGCTGCCGGTCGGCGTCGAGCAGACCGAGGCGTTCGCGCAGGCCCTCGGGTGGGTCGATCCGCTGGTGCGCCGCGAGCTGTACCTGGCGGCGCGGGCCACGCTGGTGTCTCGCCGCGAGGATCTCGCGGTGTTCGACGAGCTGTTCGCGAGGTTCTTTGGCGGCCCCGGCCCCGGGCGACCCAGCGCCGCGGCGCACGCGACGCCGCTCGCGCCGCGCCACGATCGCAGCGAGTTCTTCCGGACCGCGCTGGTCGCCTACATGGCCGAGCGGGTCGATCCGTCGGCGCGCGAGGTCGAGGTGCCCGAGGACCGCAAGGCCGCGAGCGGCGCGGAGCTACTCCAGCGCAAGGACTTCGGCGACTGTACGGCCGCCGAGCTCGATGCGATCGCGCGCGCGATGCGCGAGCTGCGGTTCGAGATGACGCTGCGGTACTCGCGCCGGCTGATCCGGGCGCGCCGCAAGGGCCGGCTCGATCTGCCGCGCATCGTACGCGACGCCGCGCGCCGCGGCGGCACCGTGGCCGCGCTCGCGCGCCGCTGCCGCAAGCTCCGGCGCCGGCCGCTCGTGGTGCTCGCCGACATCAGCGGCTCGATGGAGCTGTACTCGCGCATCCTCCTGCAGTTCCTGCACGGCGTGACGCAGCGCCACGCGCGGACGGAGACGTTCGTGTTCGGCACCCGGCTGACCCGGATCACGAGCCAGCTCCAGATCCGCAACGTCGACGCGGCGCTCGATCACGCGAGCCGCGAGATCGTCGACTTCGCCGGCGGTACGCGGATCGGCGACTGCCTGCGCGCGTTCGATCGCCAGTACGCCCGGCGCGTGCTCGGTCGCGGCGCGGTGGTGCTGGTCATCAGCGACGGCTGGGAGACCGGTGACCCGGCGCGGCTGGGCGCCGAGATGCGGCGGCTCGCCGAGCGCGCGCACCGCATCGTGTGGCTGAACCCGCTGCTGGGCCGCGCCGGCTACGAGCCGCACGCGCGCGGCATGGCGGCCGCGCTCGCGCATGTCGACGATTTTCTACCGATCAACGATCTGCGGTCCCTCCACGAGCTCGCGGCGCGGCTCGGGCAGATTCCGCGGCGAAAGGGCCAAGGATCGGGGGCGGGGAGGGCGTCGGCCCGTCGCAACACGCCGGCACTGCGCGCGCCATGTCCGCATGCGCCTCCCGGGGCGCCGAGGTCCAGCCATGAAGCTTGAAGGTGACTATTGGTTCGAAGCCACCGTTCCCGAGGTGTGGAGTGCACTGTTCGATCCGGTGATCCTGGCGGCGGTCATGCCGGGGTGCGAGAAGCTCGAGCTCGTCGACGGCCAGTACGTTGGCGAGATCAAGGTCAAGGTGGGCCCGATCCAGGGCAAGTTCACCGGCAAGGTCGATCTCAAGGACAAGGACGAGCCGCACAGCTACACGATGATCGTCGATGGTCGCGGTGCTCCGGGGTTCGTCAAGGCGACCGCGGGCGTCAAGCTCACGGAGGAGGGCGCCGGCACGCGGGTGTTCTACGACACCGACGCGCAGGTCGGTGGCAAGATCGCCAGTGTCGGACAGCGCCTGATCGAGGCCTCGGCGCGCGCGATCGTCGCGCAGAGCCTCGAGGGGTTGCACACGAACATCAAGCTGCGGGCGGCGGCCTACCGCGAGGCGCTGGCCAGCCAGGCCGCGGCCCCTGTGGTCGCGGCCGCACCGCCGGCGAGCGCGAGCCCCGTGGCGTCCACCAGCCCGGTGCCCGGCGTCGAACCTGCACCCGTGTCGGCCAGCGCGGCGCCCGCCGGCGAGCCCACGAGCGTGGCGGCTGGGCCTGGCGGCGCGGCGGCTGGGGCCGCGAGCGCGGCGGCTGGGCCTGTCAGCCCGGCACCTGCTGACGGGGTCGCGAGCGCGGCGGCTGGGCCTGTCAGCCCGGCACCCGCCGCTGAACCTGCGCCGGCGTCCGCCCGCCCGGCGCCCGCCCCCGCGACGGCCGGGACTGCCGGCCCGGGGCCCGCCGCCGTGCCAGCCACGCCGCCGCCGACCGAGCCGGTCGCGGCGCCGGCCCGCGCGGCGGCGGGCCCGGCCACAGCCACCGCGACGGCGGCCCCGGTCGTCGCGTTCACGCCGGTCAAGACCAAGCAGTCCGCGCTCGCCAATGCGGTCGCCAAGGAAGTCGCGAGCAGCTTGTTCCCGCGATCGGTGCTCGTCGCGATCATCCTGATCGAAGCCCTCGTCATCGTGTGGCTGCTCCTGCGCCACTAGTCGCCTGCACGTCGAACCCCCACCGGAGCCATCATGATTCCAGCGTCCTTCGACTATCACGCGCCCAAGACGCTCGACGAGGCGCTCGCCTTGCTCGCGCGGCTGGGCGACACGGCGAAGATCCTCGCCGGCGGCCAGAGCCTGATCCCCGCGATGCGGTTCCGGCTCGCCTCGCCCGAGGTCCTGGTCGACCTCAACCGGATCCACGACCTCGCGTTCGTCGAGGAGCGCGGCGATCACCTCGCGATCGGCGCGCTCACCCGCGAGTACGCGCTCGAGAGCACCGCCGTGGTCGCCAGGTCGTATCCGATGCTGCTCGATGCGGCCAAGGTGATCGCCGATCCGCTGGTCCGCAACAAGGCGACGGTCGGCGGCAACCTGGCGCACGCCGATCCGGCCAACGATCACCCGGCGGTGATGCTGGCCTACAACGCGCAGATCGTCGCGCGTGGCCCCACCGGGTCCCGCACGATCGCGATCGATGATCTGTTTGTCGGGCTGTTCGAGACCAGCCTCGCGCCCGGCGAGATCCTCACCGAGATCCGGATCCCCAAGCCGGTCGCGGGCAGCGGCGGCGCGTACATCAAGATCGAGCGCAAGGTCGGCGACTATGCCGTCGCGGCGGTCGCGGTCCAGCTCGAGCTCGCCGGGACGATCATCAAGTCGATCCGGATCGGCCTGACCAACGTCAGCCCGATCCCGGTGCGCGCCAAAGCGGCCGAGGCCGCGCTCGCCGGCCAGCCACCGACCGAGGCGATCCTCGAGGCCGCCGGCCAGGCCGCGGCCGCCGAATGCAGTCCGTCCGCCGATCTTCGCGGCCAGGTCGACTACAAGCGCGACCTGGTCCGCGTCCTCATCAAACGAACCGTGCGCCGCGCCATCGAGCGCGCCCAGGGAGCCCGGCCATGAGCCAGCACGAGATCACCGTCACCATCAACGGCGAGCAGCACACCCGCAAGGTCGAGGCGCGCCTGCTGCTCGTTCACTTCATCCGCGAGGATCTCAGCCTCACGGGCACCCACGTCGGCTGCGACACCACGAGCTGCGGCGCGTGCACGGTCAGCATCGACGGCCAGGCCGTCAAGAGCTGCACGGTGTTCGCGGTCCAGGCCGACGGTGCCACGATCGAGACCGTCGAGGGCCTCGCCACCGGCGGCACGCTGCATCCGCTCCAGGAGGGGTTCTGGGAGAAGCATGGCCTGCAGTGCGGGTTCTGTACGCCCGGCATGCTGATGAGCGCGCGCTCGCTGCTCGCGCGCAACCCGAGCCCCACCGAGGACGAGATCCGCCACGGCATCTCGGGGAACCTGTGCCGCTGTACCGGCTACAACAAGATCGTCGAGGCCATCCAGTACGCCGCCGACAAGCTGCGCGACACGAAGGGAGCGTGAGTCATGGCAACTCATCTGAAGGATCGCGTCGAGTTTCACTCGGCCAAGCCGGACGGCGTTTCGGTCAACGTGCCGACCACCGACGACGTGCGGGTCACCACGCCATCCAAGGTGTGCGGCATGGGCCACCGGATGAAGCGCAAGGAGGATCCGCGGTTCATCCAGGGCCGCGGCAAGTACGTCGACGACGTCAAGCTCCCCCACATGGTCTACATGGACATCGTGCGGAGCCCCTACGCGCACGCCAAGATCCTCAAGATCGACGCGAGCGAGGCGCTCGCGACCCCCGGCGTGCTCGCGGTGATCACCGGCGAGGACCTCAAGAAGGCCGGCAACCTGCACTGGATGCCGACGCTGATGTCCGACACCCAGATGGTGCTGCCGATCGAGAAGGTCGTGTACTACGCGCAGGAGGTCTGCGTGGTGATCGCGACCGAGCGCTACATCGCCGCCGACGCGATCGAGAAGGTTTTGGTCGACTACGAGCCGCTCGAGCCCGTGATCGATCCGTTCAAGGCGATGGAGGACAAGGTCATCGTGCGCGATGACAAGGAGCAGAAGACCAACCACATCTGGCACTGGGAAGCGGGCGACAAGGCCGCGACCGACGCGGTGTTCGCCGCCGCCCACACGGTGGTCGAGGAGAAGATCTACCTGCCGCGGATCCACGTGTCGTCGATCGAGACCTGCGGCATGGTCGCGAACTACGACAAGGTCCGCGGCCACATGCAGATCTACATGACGTCGCAGGCACCGCACGCACATCGCACGGTGTTCGCGCTGGTCAGCGGGTTGCCCGAGCACATGATCCAGATCATCTCGCCGGACATCGGCGGCGGGTTCGGTGGCAAGGTGCCGGTGTATCCGGGCTACGTGTGCTGCGCGGTCGCGAGCCTGGTGCTCGGCCGGCCGGTCAAGTGGATCGAGGATCGCAGCGAGAACCTGCAGGCCGATAGCTTCGCGCGCGACTACCACATCACCGCGCGGCTCGCGGCCGACAAGGCCGGCAAGATCACCGGTCTCCAGGTCCGTACGCTGTCGGACTGCGGCGCCGCCGACGCGGCCGCCAACCCGTCGAAGTTTCCGGCGGGGCTCTACAGCATCTGCACCGGGTCGTACGACATGAAGGCCGCCCACGTCACCGTCGACGGGGTCTACACCACCAAGCCGCCGGGCGGCGTCGCCTACCGCTGCTCGTTCCGGGTGACCGAGGCCGTGCACATGATCGAGCGCATGGTCGACATCTTGGCCCATCAGCTGGGCGAAGATCCGGCCGACTTCCGGCTCAAGAACTTCATCCGGCCCGATCAGTTCCCCTACAAGTCGCCGACCGGGTGGGAGTACGACAGTGGCAATTACCAGGCCGCGCTCGACAAGGCGATGACGATGATCGACTATCGCGCGCTGCGCAAGGAGCAGCTCGAGAAGCGCGCGCGGGGCGAGCTCATGGGCATCGGGATCTCGAGCTTCACCGAGGTCGTCGGCGCCGGACCGTCGAAGGACTACGACATCCTCGGGATCAAGATGTTCGACTCCGCCGAGATCCGGATCCATCCGACCGGCAAGGCGATGGCGCGGTTCGGCACCAAGTCGCAGGGCCAGGGCCACGAGACCACCTACGCGCAGATCGTCGCCGAGGAGCTCGGGCTGCCGGCCGCCGATATCCAGGTCGAGGAGGGCGACACCGACACCGCGCCCTACGGCCTGGGCACCTACGCCAGCCGCTCGACCCCGACCGCCGGTGCCGCCGCCGCGATGGCCGCCCGCAAGATCAAGGCGAAGGCCAAGAAGATCGCGGCGTACCTGCTCGAGGTCGGCGAGGACGACCTCGAGTGGAACGTCGATAGCTTCCAGGTCAAAGGCTCGCCCGACAAGAAGAAGTCGATCCAGGAGCTCGCGTTTGCGGCCTACACCAATCACCCCCAGGGCATGGAAGCCGGGCTCGAGGCGACGGACTACTATGATCCGCCGAACCTGACATTCCCGTTCGGCAGCTACATCTGCGTGGTCGATCTCGACAAGGGCACCGGCGAGATCAAGATCCGCCGGTTCGTCGCGGTCGACGACTGCGGCAACATCATCAATCCGATGATCGTCGAGGGCCAGATCGAGGGCGGCCTGACGATGGGCCTGGCCCCCGCGATGTTCGAGGAGATCGTCTACGACGAGAACGGCCAGAACCTCACCGGCACGTTCGCCGACTACCTACTACCGACCGCGGTCGAATCGCCCAAGTGGGAGCTCGGCAAGACGATCACGCCGTCGCCGCATCATCCGATCGGCGCCAAGGGCGTCGGCGAGTCACCGACGGTCGGCGCGCCCCCGGCGATCGCCAACGCGATCGTCGACGCGATGTGGCACCTCGGCGTTCGCCACCTCGACATCCCGGTAACGCCGCAGAAGGTCTGGCGCGCGTTGCGCAAGGCCGGCGTGACCGACTAACTGCTAGTCTCGCGCGGCGAGCTCGCTCATGACTTCTTGCGCCGCGCCGAGCGGTCGTGTCGAGCAACCTTCGGTCGCAGCGTCGCGGGCCGCACTGCTTTCAACTCGAGGTGGCCCTCGATCCCCTTGAGCCGGTGCTGTGCGTCGCGTGCGAACCCCTCCAGCGCATCGACGCGGCCGTTGAGCCGATCGATTTTGATTTCGATCAGGTCGACTTTGATGTCGAGGCGCTCGACCCTGGCGTCGAGCCGAGCGAGCCCTTCGGCAAGCAGGCGCTGCCCTTCGACCAGCGCGCCGTGACCTTCGGCGATCACGGCCACGCTGGTCACCAAGTCCTCCAGCAATGCCTCCTGGCGGCGGAAACGTTCTTCGATGTCCATCTGCGCACTCCTATCCTGTCTCGTTCGGCGATCAAGTCAACCTCGCGTCGTCGGAGCGTCGCCGAAATCGCTCCGAGCGCGAGCCTCGGTGGTCGTCCGGCCGCCACGCTCTACTGTGGCGGACGCAACGATCCGGCGAGACCATTGCACGAGCCTCTGACACTGCGATGTGGCAGACGGCCAATCCGGACTGGCAATGCCCGCGGGAATCGACGCGGCAGTGACCGCGCTGGTCTACGCGATTCGCTACTTGACGAAGCGCCCCGAGAAGGTGCGCGCGGCGTGAAGACGCCGTCGCGGTCGCCGGCGGCCCGGTTAAGGGACCGCGAATGGTCTTCTCGATCGATGTCGGCCGCTCGCCGTCGGAGTCCACGCTTGAAAGCGACCAACTCGACCAATCGCGGCCCTACGTCCAAGGTGGTCGTTGGCACCGTCGCAACCGTCGACGCGAAGCCGATCTCCGGCCCCGTCGTTTTATCGGCGGTTCGGACGTGGCTTAACATGCACGATGCTGCCGCCGTGGTTCCTGCGGATGTGCATCGTCGACTATCGGACTTGTGAAGCATACCGCGCGCGCATGCTCACGGGGTTCGCTTCGGGCTGCCGTCGACGATCCAGGCGTGGACGGGGTCGTTGGCGAAGTGCCACGCCCGGACCGGACCGGCCATCACGTTCAGGTAGTAGCTGCGATAGCCCCACGGGACGACGACGGGGTGGTAGCCGCGCGGGACCACCATGACGTCGTGATCCTCCGCAGCGTGCGACTCGTCGAGGTCGCGCTCGTCGGTATAGACCCGCTGGAACACGAAGCCCTGCGCCGGATCGAGCCGGTGATAGTAGGTCTCTTCGAGCCGGCTCTCCGCGGGTGCGGCATCGCGGTCGTGCTTGTGGGGCGGATAGCTCGACGAGTGGCCGGTCGGCGTGATGACCTCGACGACGAGCAGGCTGTCGGCCGGCTGGTCCTCGGGCAAGATGTCGGTGACGTAGCGGGTGTTGAGCTCCTTGCCGCGCACGGTCCGGCGCATCGTGTCCGGCCGGATCAGCCGCGCGGCGAGCTGGCCTTTGCCCGGCGCCGAGCACACCGCGACCTCGGCTGCTCCGATCGCGCGGATCTCGATCGCGCCGCGCGGACAGTACACCGCGTAGGGCGGCAGATCGTCGAACACGCTGTGGCGCTGCCCGATCTCGGCGAACACCGCGTCGCCGCACGTCACCGTCACGATCCCGGCGAGCACCACGACGCAGACCTCGCGGCCCGGTTGCTCGGTGGCGAGCTGTTCACCGGCGGCGAGCCGGTGGGCCGAGAACCCGACGTAGCGCAGGCCGGCGGCCTCGGGGGTCACCGTCACGATGTCGCGGCCGCGCTTGGCGGCCTTGACCAGGAGGCTCACGCGGCCTCGGCGTCGAGCGAGCGCACGATGCCGGCGATGTGCCGGAACCCCGCCTCGCCGTACGCATAGCTCGGCGCCACCGCTGGGTCCTGCTCGGCCTCGACGACGAGCCAGCCCTGGTAGCCCGCGCCGTGGAGCACGCGGAGCACCGCCGCGAAGTCGACCGCGCCGTCGCCGGGCACGGTGAACGCGCCGTTGATCACCGAGGTCAAGAAGCTCCAGGCGCGGTTTTGAGCCATCGCCATGACCTTGGGCCGAACGTCCTTGCAGTGCACGTGGCAGATCCGCGCCGCGTGCCGGCGCGCCAGATCGACGGGGTCACCGCCGCCGAACATCGCGTGGCCGGTATCGAGCAGGAGCCCGACCTCGTCGCCGGTGACCTGCATGACGGTGTCGATGTCGCCGGGGGCCTGGACGTAGGCGCCCATGTGGTGGTGGTACGCGAGCCGGACTCCCGAGCGCAGCAGGTGGCGGCCGAGCGTGGTGAGCCGCTCGCCGTACGCCTTCCATGCATCGGCGGTGCGGAACTGCGGGCGCTTGTAGAGCGGCACCGTGATCTCGCCCTGGATGGCGTCCTGGACCTCGCCGTACACCATCACCGTGGCACCGTTCTCGGCCAAGAGCCGGAGGTGCGCCTCGACCTCGCGGATCTCGTCCTCGGCCGAGCGGCCGGCCAGGCGCCCCGAGTACCAGCCCGACACGCATGCGAGGCCATGCGCGCCCAGGGTGGCGCGCAGCGCCGCGGGGTCCTTGGGGAACTTGTTGCCCAGCTCGAACCCGCGGTAGCCGATGCGCGCACCCTCGGTCAGCGCGGTCTCGAGCGGGGTCTCGCCGCCGAGCGACGGCAGGTCGTCGTTCATCCACGAGATGGGGTTGATGCCGATCTTGACGTCGAATGCCATGGCTATGCCACCTGTGCCTGTTTCGCGGTCTCGTACGCCTCGCGCGCGCGGCGCACCTTGTCGCTCGGCGAGACCTCCGGCACCGCGACCTCCCACCACGTGCCGCCGGCATCGGTGGTGTGGGTCGGATCGGTCTCGATGCAGAGCACCGTGGTGCGATCGGCGGCCCGCGCGCGCACCAGCGCGGCCTCGAGCGCGCCGAGGTTCGGGACGTTTTCGCCGAGCGCGCCCAGCGCGCGGGCGTGCATCGCGAAGTCGATCGCGGGAGCGCCCGCGGGACCTGCGAGGCAGTCGTCGAACAGATTGTTGAACGGCTCGCCGCCGCACGCCTGCTGCAGGCGATTGATGCAGCCGTAGCCGTGGTTGTCCTGGACCACGATGATGAGCTTCTTGCCGAGCAGGACCGACGTCGCGATCTCCGAATTCAGCATCAGATAGCTGCCGTCGCCGATCATCACCACGACCTCGCGATCGGGGTGCGCCAGCTTGACGCCGAGCCCGCCGGCGATCTCGTAGCCCATGCACGAGTAGCCGTACTCCATGTGGTACCCGCCGGGGGTCGAGCTCCGCCACAGCTTGTGGAGCTCGGCAGGCAGCGTTCCGCCGGCGTTCACCACGATGTCGTGGGCCGCCGAGCTCGGCGACGAGCGCTGGACCGCGCCGATCACGTCGGCGTCGTAGGGCAGCGCGACGTCGCGGCGCGCGGTGATCGCGGTGACCGCGGTGCGCCAGCTGGCGGCAGCCGCGCCGGCCCGCGCGGTCCAGCTGGCGTCGGCGCGCCAGCCGGCCAGACCCGCCGTCAGGGCGTCGAGCCCGACCCGGGCGTCCGCGGTGAGCGGCAGCCCGCGCCACTTCGTCGCGTCGAACGCGTTGACGTTGAGGCCGACGAGCGTGGCGCGCGGGAACAGCGAGTGCGAGCCCGTGGTGAAGTCGGACAGCCGGCTGCCGACCGCGAGCACCAGGTCGGCCTCGGCGGCGAGCTCGTTGGCGGCCGGCGAGCCGGTGACGCCGACGGCGCCGAGCTGCATCGCGTGGTCCCACCGGAGGGCGCTCTTGCCGGCCTGGGTCTCGCAGACCGGCACGCCATGCGCTTCGACGAACCGGCCGAGCGCGGCGGAGGCACCGGCGTACAGCACGCCCCCACCGGCCACGATGACCGGCCGGCGGGCGGCGCGCAGCGCATCGAGCGCGGGTCCCAGCTCCTCCTCGGCGGGCGGCGGTGCGCGGAACCGGACCACGCGCGGCTCGAACAGCTGGGCCGGGTAGTCCCACGCCATGGTCTGCACGTCCTGCGGCAGCGCCAGGGTCACCGGGCCGCACAGCGCCGGATCGGTCAAGATCTGCAGGGCGCGCGGCAGCGCCGAGATCAGCTGCTCGGGACGCACGATGCGATCGAAGTAGCGCGACACCGGCCGGAAGCAGTCATTGGCCGACACCGTGCCATCGGCGAAGTCCTCGACCTGCTGGAGGACCGGGTCCGGCGCCCGCGAGGCGAACACGTCGCCGGGGAGCAGCAGCACCGGCAGGCGGTTGACGTGCGCGACCGCCGCGGCAGTGACGAGGTTCGTTGCCCCCGGGCCGATCGAGCTGGTCACTGCCATCATCCGCCGGCGCATGTGGGCCTTCGCATAGGCGATCGCCGCATGCGCCATGCCCTGCTCGCTGTGGGCGCGGTAGGTGGGCAGCGCCTCGCGGTGGCGGTACAGCGACTCGCCGAGCCCGGCGACGTTGCCGTGCCCGAAGATCGCGAACACGCCGCCGAACAGCGGCGCCGGTCCGGCGGGCGTGTCGACGCGCTGCGCGACCAGGAATCGGACCACGGCCTCGGCGGCCGTCACGCGGACGCAGGTCATGTCGTCGCCTCGCGGGCCCGCGCGTGCTGCCACGCCGAGATCCGCGCCTCGAGCGCCGCGCGGACGCGGGTGACGAGCGTGGCGTCGTCGATCGTCCCGGCCAGCCACGCCGCGCTCGGCTCGCGGAGGGTGGCGCGCCCGACGAACCAGCCGCGGCACGATCGCGACGCCGCGGCGGCGGCCAGGTCGGCGCCGCCGCGGTCGACCACGAGGACGCCGCGGCAGTACGGATCGCGCTCCGCGATCAGGTCATCGACCTTGCGCCAGGTGGCGGCCGGCATCGCCTCGACGCTCCACCAGTCGGGGTGGATCCCGATGTTGTACAGCCGCTTGATGGCTCGCACGAGCGTGTCGCCGTCGCTGGGCAGGTGGCTCGGCGGAATCACCTCGAGCAGGAGCTCGTGACCGCTGGTCAGGACAGCGCGGTAGAGCGCAGCGAGCTGGGTCTCTTGCTCGAGGCGTGACTCGACCGGCTCGTCGGGGTGGATCCGCACGACGCACGAAACGATCTGGTCGCGCGGCCACGCGATCAGCCGCGAGCCGATCGAGCGGCCGCCCTCGAGCTCGAGCGGCGCGGATCCGGGGACCTCGACCGGCCGGGCCAGCCACCAGCCGCCGCCGGTCGCGGCCAGGAGCACCTGCTCGCCGTAGGTATCGTCGACGCGCGCACCGACGCGGCCGTCCAGCGACAGCGCCCGCTCGGTCTCGGCCAGCGCCCGCACCAGCAGCTGCTTGAGCGGCGCCAGCCGCGCCTCGGGGACGCCGGCCTCGCGCGCGAGCTCGAAGTCGTGGGTGCGGTCGTCGATGGCGAGCAGGCCGAGATCGTCGCGCGGCGTACGTCGCGAGGTCACGCGATGCAGCCGCGCCAGGTGCGGATCCTTGCACGGCCGCGTACCCGACGTGGAGATAAAATACTCGAGCTCGGCCGGCGTCGGCATTGCCGACGCACCGGCGCGCCGCGCGACGACCAGCGCGACACACGTGTTGGCGAGGCGGCCGGCGGCTCGCCAGTCCATCCCGGTGAGCCAGCCCTTGAGGAGCCCCACCACGAACGCGTCGCCCGCGCCGAGCTCGTTGAGCGCGTCGCCTGGCCAGCCCGGGATCGTGAGCGCGTCCGCGATCCGCGCGGGAACGTCGCCCTCGATGATCGCGCAGCCGCCGGCGCCGAGCTTGACGATGAGGGTCGCCTGGGTGAAGCCGCGGATCGCGCGCAGCGCCTGCAGCAGATCCTCGCTGCCGCCGGCGATCCGGATCTCCTCGCGTGTGCCGATCACGACGTCGAACCGGCCGACCAGCGCCTGGAGGTGCGCGGTCACCCGGCCGCTCGCGAGGTGGTGGCTCGCGCCGGCGCCGGGGCGTGTCACCGCCCAGAGCTCGGGGTCGTAATCGATGTCGAGAATCGTGAGGACGGCGTTGCGCCGGGCGCGCTCGAGCGCGAGCGAGCTGACGCGATCGCTGGCCTCGGTGGAGAACTGCGTTCCGGTGATGACGAGCGCGCGGGCCGTGGCGAGGAACGCCTCGTCGACCGCGCCGTCGTCGATCGCCATGTCGGCGCAGTCGGCGCGATACTGCATCTGCACGACGCCCTCGCGATCGCTCGCGGCGAGCAGCGTGAGCGCGGTGGGCCGCTCGCGATCGACCGCGACGTGCGAGACATCGCAGCCCTCGGCCGCCAGCGTCGCGACCACGAACCGACCGGCGGGATCGTCGCCGACACGCGACAGCATCGCGGTGCGCAGGCCGAGGCGGGCGCAGCCGAACGCGATGCTGGCGGACAGGCCGCCCAGGTGCTTCGCGAAGCTCGTCGCGTCTTCGAGGCGCGCGCCGAGCTGTTGCGCGTGGAGCTCGATCGCGGCCCGGCCCAGGGAGATCACATCCAGTTGTCGCTGCGCGGTCATAGCCGAACTCCCAGCTCCACCATCAGCTTCTGCATCTCCTGGCCGCCGGCCATCATGTTCAAGACCTCGTCGCGCGAGATCTCGGTCTTGTGGAAGGAGCCCATCGAGCGACCGCGGTTGAGCAGCGTGAAGGTGTCACCCACCGGATAGGCGTGGTGCACGTTGTGCGTGATGAAGATCACCGAGATACCCTTGTCGCGAGCCCGGGCGATGATGCGGAGTACGTTGGCGCTCTGCTTGACGCCGAGCGCGGCGGTCGGCTCGTCGAGGATCAGCACGCGCGCGCCGAAATGGATCGCGCGCGCGATCGCCAGGCACTGGCGCTCCCCGCCCGACATCGTTCCGACCGGCTGCCGGGCATCGCGCACGTGGATCCCCATGTCCGCGAGCTTCTCGTTCGCGACCTTGGTCGCCAGCGCGTGATCGAACACCCGGAGCCCCCAGTAGTTGCGCGTCGGCTCGCGGCCCATGAAGAAGTTCCGGCACACGCTCATGAGCGGGACCAGCGCCAGATCCTGGTAGACGGTCGCGATCCCTCGATCGAGGGCGTCGCGGGGGGATTCGAGCTCGACCGGCGCGCCATCGACGCGATACACGCCGTGGCTCGGCCGGTGGACGCCCGCGAGGATCTTGATGAGGGTGGATTTGCCGGCGCCGTTGTCACCCAGCAGGCAGTGGACCTCGCCGCGCTTGAGCCGCACGGTGACCTCGCGCAGCGCGATCACGGTGCCGAAGAACTTGCTGACGTTCTCGAGCTCGAGCACGTAGTCGGACGATGGCGGACGGAGGTCCATGGCTTACCTCGACTGCGTCATGCGGCGGCGCACCTGGTTGTTGAACAGCACGGCGAGCAGCAGCATCAGGCCGAGGAACACCCGGAACCAGTCCGAGTTGATGTTGGTGTACGTGATGCCGATCTGCACGACGCCGAAGATCAGCGCGCCGAAGCAGGCGCCGATGACCGAGCCGTAGCCGCCGGTGAGCAGGCTGCCACCGATCACCGCGGCGATCACAGCCTCGAACTCTTTCTGGAGCCCACGGTCGGCCGCCGCGGAGCCGATATCGCAGATCTGCAGCATGGCGAACAGCCAGGCGCACAGCGCGGTGAACATGAACAGCGAGACCTTCACGCGCCGGACCGGGACGCCCACGTTCTTGGCGGCGTTGGCGTCGCCACCGACGGCGAAGATCCAGTTACCGAACCGCGTGTGGTTGAGCCGGAACGAACAGGCGATGGCGATCACCGCCCACCAGATCAGCACCTTGGGGATCCCGCGCACCAAGGGCGTGCCGTCGTCGAGCGCGCGGATCCAGCCGTGGCTGGCCATCCACGCGAACCCGCTGTCGCCAAACGTCCCCGCGAACAGAAATCTCGCGACCGGGTCGTTCGCGGCGAGATCGCCGATCCCGCTGACGATGGTCCGGTCGGCGACGATGATGGAGAACGCCAGGGTCAGCCCGCGCAGCACGAACAGGAACGCGAGCGTGACGATGAACGACGGCAGCCCGGTGCGGACGACGAGCTGACCGTTCACGAAGCCGAGCACCAGCGCGCAGGCCAGCGAGAGCAGCATCGCCAGCCAGACCGGCCAGCCGAAGTAGAGCGGGGGGATCGCGGCCACCATGCCGGCGAACCCGATCATCGAGCCGATCGAGAGATCGAACTCCCCGGCGATCATGAGCAGGCAGGCGCCGACCGCGATGATGCCGAGGTACGCCGCGACGATCGACCAGTTCATCACGCCGTCGAGCGCGAACATGCCCGAGCCGCCGGCGGCGAAGCCGAAGATCACGAACACCAGGACGGCGCCCGCGATCGACGTCGCCTCCGGCCGACCCATCACCCGGTGGAAGCGCGACAGCGTCCGCAGACGGTCGTCGCTGTCGGGCAGGATCGGCAGGGCGCCGGACGCGAGGATCGCGGCGCTGGCGGCCGAGCGCGACACAGCCGGGGACGGCTCAGCGGCGCCTGGCGCCGGGTCGCCCGCCGCTGCGACCGACGGCGCATCATCGTCCGCTGGGCCGGCGACCGAGGTCGAGGCGGGCCTATCGACTCGGGGTTCCATGGGTACGACTTCCTCTGCCGGCGCCGGTCAGATCATCGGTATTGCCCGGCGAACTTCTCGACCTTGCCGATGTTCTCTTTGGTCACGAAGCCGGGGCCGGAGCTGATGTGCCGCGCGCCGTATACCGGGGCGAGGCCGTACTCATCGAACCGTGCCTTGGCCTTGGGGTTGTCCTTGAGCGCGGCCATGACCTTGGCGAGATCCTGCGTGTTGAGTTGCTTCATCAGCGCGAGCACCGCCACCGGGATGTAGCCCTGGAGGTACGGCTGCTGGTCGATCGCGAACGCCACGGTGCCGTCCTTGATCCCGGCGGAGATCTCCGGAGACAGATCGAAGGTCGCCATGTAGATCTTGCCCTTGAGACCGAGCTTGGCGATCGCCTTCAGCGTGGGGTGCGCCGAGCTCGGGCCGAGGGTCAAGATCGCGCTGGTGCTCGGATTCTTTCGTAGATATGCGCTGACCTTGCCCTCCACGGTCGGCGGGTCATCGCCGCTGTCGATGGTCGACTTCTGGTAGTCGACCCCGAGCGCGTCGGCGAAGCCCTTGCAACGCTCGAACGACGCCGGGTTGGTGGCGTAGTGGTTCACGCACAGAAACGACTTGGCGCCGGCGGCCTTGGCGCGCTTCCCGGCGGCCTTGCCGGCGTCGTATTCAGGCTGACCGACGTGCATGATCGCGCCGAGTTGCTCGCTCTGCGCAGTGGTGCCGGAGTTGATCGTGACGAACGGAATCTTTTTTGCGACGAGCTGCGTTATCGGCTTCTTCAGCACGTCGAAGTCGGCGATCGACGCGATCACGCCGTCGTAGTTTCGCGCTGAGGCCTGCTCGATGATGCGCGCCATGTCCGATAGATCGCCGTTGGACGGATTTCGGTAGTCGACGGTGACCCCGAAATCCTGCCCTGCTTGCTTGATGGCGTTCTTGATCGTGTTCCACCACGAGTCCGAATCCGGCGCGTGGCTGACCAGCACGAAGCGCGTGTCGGCATGCGCTTGACGCGAGGCCGTGGTGGACACCGCAGCGAGACAGAGACACAGGAGTACCCTGAGCAGCCTTGTCATATACATCCTTCCACGGGGCGGAGATAATGCTGATTACGATTGGACCGTAACAGGCTCATTCGAAGGTTGCAAGCAGGTTTCCGCGAGCTATCGATTCGGGGAATTGATTTCCGTTTGCACGCCGGCGTGCCCTATAGTGCTTCTGCTGACCGGGTCCGAAATGACGCATTCGCCCTTCGACAGCATAGATTCGTTCATCGCCGCTGTCGCGGCTTCCTACGAGGCATTGCCGCGCCAGCTCAAGGCCGTGGCGCAGCACATCGAGACCAACAAGGCGCGCATGGTCGTGACGCGGATCACCGACATCGCCGAGGCCTGCGGCGTGCAACCGTCGGCAGTGACACGGTTTGCGCAGCGTTTCGGGTTCTCCGGCTTCGCCGAGCTCCAGGACCTGTTCCGCAGGGCGTTCCGCGAGACCACGACCCCCGCGGCGAGCTACGCGCGCCGGATCCGGACGATGGTCAACGCGGGCTGGCTCCCGGATGCGCCGGGTGGCGTGCTGCGTCAAGTCCTGCTAGCCAACCAGGGCGCGATCGAGGAGTTCGAGCAGCAACTCGACGACAAAGCGCTCAAGCTGGCTGTGGGGTTGCTGTTCAATGCCGGTGATATCTACGTCTGTGGTGTCCGCCGATCGTTGCCGCCGGCAGCCTATCTCACGTATTTGCTGCAGCACACCGCCAAGCGGGTGTTTCACGTCACCGGCATGGGCGGCATGTTCGCGGGCCAGATCAACTCGATCCGCAAGGGCGATGTCCTCGTCGCGTTCAGCTTCACGCCGTACGGCAAGGAGACCCTGGCCTGCGTGCGCGCCGCCAAGGCGCGCAAGGCGCGCGTCCTCGCCATCACCGACAGCGCCATGAGCCCGTTGGCCGAGGGCGCCAGCGCGGTGCTCCTCGTCAAGGAAGCGAGCGCGTTTTCGTTTCGATCGCTCACCAATACGATGTGCCTGTGCCAGGGCTTGTTCATCGCGCTAGCGTCGCGGCTCGAGCTCGATCTCGAAACCCCCCAGGAAGAAGAAGGAATCACACATGATTGATGTCGCGCTCATCGGTGCCGGCCGTATCGGCAAGATCCACGGCGCCAACCTCGCGCGCCAGCCGGGCGTGCAGCTGCGCCTCGTGTGCGACTCGGTGGCGGTGGCCGCCGAGGAGCTGGCCGGGCAGCTCGGCGCGGTCGCGTGCGACCTCGATCGCATCTTCTCGGATGCCAGCATCACCGCCGTGGTGATCGCCTCGAGCACCGATACCCACGCCGAGCTGATCCAGCGCGCGGCCGCGGCGGGCAAGGCGATCTTCTGCGAGAAGCCGGTAGATCTCGACCTCGCGCGCGCCCGGGCCTGCGCTGCCGCGGTGGCCAAGGCGCAGATCCCGTGCCTGATCGGCTTCCAGCGCCGTTACGACCCGACGTTCGCCGCGCTCAAGCAACGGCTCGACGCCGGTGAGATCGGCGACCCCGAAGTGCTCGTGGTGACCAGCCGCGACCCGGGCGCGCCGCCGGTCGAGTACATCCGTCGTTCGGGCGGCATCTTCAAGGACATGCTGATCCACGACTTCGACATCTGCCGCTGGATCCTCGGCGACGAGGCGGTCAGCGTCTACGCCACGGCGAGCTGCCTGACCGATCCGGCGATCGCCGCTGCCGGCGACGCGGATTCGACGGCGGTCACGATCCGAACCCAGCGCGGCCGGCTCTGCCAGATCAACACCAGCCGGCGCGCGGCCTATGGCTACGACCAGCGGTTCGAGCTGCTCGGCAGCCAGGGCATGCTCGCCGCCGGTAACCACCGGCCCACCGAGGTCTCCGCCCACAAGGCAGGCGGGATCTCCATCGACGTGCCCGAGCCGTTCTTCCTCGAGCGCTATCGCGCGGCGTACGCTGAGGAGATGCTGCACTTCGCCGAGGTGCTCGGTGGCAAGGTGCCGCCGCGCACCGGCGTCGACGACGGCGTCAAGGCGCTCGAGCTCGCCGAGGCAGCCACGCGGTCGTTCCGGGAAGGCCGCGTCGTGGCCGTCGCGGAGCTGACGTGACCGCTCCTGTCGCTCCTGTCCTGGGCACCCGGGGGGCCCCGGTTCGCGTCGGAATCGTGGGCCTCGGCCGGATGGGGCGTCGCCACGCCGAGAACCTGGCGCATCGCGTGCCGGGGGCCGAGCTGGTCGCCGCCTGTAGCCCGGTGGCCGAGGAGACCGCGTGGGCGCGCGACGCACTCGGCGTGGGCGCGAGCTACGCCGCCTACGAGGATCTCCTGCGTCACCCCGGCCTCGACGCCGTGTTCCTCATCACGCCAACGTCGCTGCACGCCGACCAGATCGTGGCGGCGCTCGACGCCGGCAAGCACGTGTTCTGCGAGAAGCCCCTCGCGCTGTCGCTGCCGGACTGCTTGCGCGTCGAGGAGGCGGCGGCCAAACGGCCCGGCCAGATCGTCATGATCGGGTTCGTGCGCCGGTTCGACCCGAGCTACCGCGACGCGCACGCAAAGCTCACGGCCGGGGGCATTGGCCGGCCGTTCCTCGTGCGATCGCAGACCGGCGACAAGCTCGACCCGTCGGGGTTCTTCGTCCGGTTCGCGCCGACCTCGGGCGGGATCTTTCTCGACTGCAGCATCCACGACATCGATCTCGCGCGCTGGCTGCTCGGCAACCCGACGCCCCGGCGGATCTTCGCGACCGGCACCGTGGCCGTGCACCAGGATCTCCGCCCGCTGGGCGATGTCGATAACGGCGTCGCCGTCGTCGAGTTTGCCGACGGTGCGCTCGCGTGCTTCTACGCGTCGCGGACCCTCGCGTATGGCCACGACACGCACACCGAGATCATCGGCACGGCGGGACGGCTCACGGTGGGACAGAATCCGCGGCTCGATCGGGTGGAGATCTCGGACGCGCACGGCGTGCGCAACGAATGTGTCGCCGACTACTACGAGCGGTTCCACGAGGCGTTTCTCATCGAGGCGCAGGAGTTCGTGAGCTGCGTGCGCAACGGCTCGCCACCGCCGCTTACGCTGCACGACGCCACCGAGGCGACGCGCATCGGCCTCGCGGTCGCCCACGCGCACAGGTCGGGCACGATCGTCGAGCTGAGCTGACGGGATCGAGGCCGCGTAGCTCGCGCTACTGCGGGCGCGTCGCGACGTAGATCCCGGTCCGACCGTTGCGCGTGCTCGTCATGTAGAGCCTGCAACCGTTCGCGGAGATGTCGCTCGGCGCGTCGAGCCCAGCGGTGTTGACCGAGACGACCGGGGCGGGGTTCTGGAATGGATCGGACGTGGTGGGTCGCTGCGCCTGCCAGACGTCGAGGTCACCCGCCCCGTTGGGGCGATCCGACGACCAGAACAGTGTGAGGCCATCGGCGGACGGCACCGGATCTGAGTCATTCAAGGGACCGACGAGCTCGGTGATCGCGCCGGCATTGCGAAACCCGCCGGCCACGCTGCCGGTTGCGCGAAACAGGGTGGCGCGAGACGCCACGGTCCGGTTGAAGTACAGCGTCGTGCCGTCATGCGCGACGTACGGCTGGACCTCCGAGCTCAACGTGTTCACGTTCGGAGCCGGATGCACGTCCCCGAAGTCGGGGGTGGCCGTCGTGCTGCGCGTCGCCTGGTAGATGTCGTTGTCACCGACGCCCTCGGCCCGGAACGACGCAAAGAACAGCGTCAAGCCATCCGCTGTGATCGACGGATTGTACTGATTTCCCGTATTGACGTTCGCGAGCACCGCGACGTGGTCGAACGGATCGAAGACCCGGCTCCGGCTCGCGGTGTACAGGAGCTGGTGGCCGCTTCGCGCACTGAAGAAGTAGGCGGTCTTCTCGTCAGGAGACAGCCGCAGGCTGCCATCCTCGCTGGACGACGTGAGCCCATCGACGAGAACGGCGGTGCCGAACGGCTTGGTGGGATCGCAGGTGAGCGGCGGATCTCCCGCGGTATCGGTCGGGGCATCGAGCGCGGCGTCGGTGCTCGACGTCGCATCGCTCGGCGCATCCGGCCGATCTACGACCGGTAGCTCGCGGTCGAACACATTACATGCCGAGATCGACACCAGTGCCAGGCCGAACCAGATCGCCGAACGCCAACGTGACCAAGGTGCCATGAGTCTCCAAGATAAGCGCAAACTTCACACTGTTCTCGAGGGCCCCACGCCGAACCAGATCTGGCCACGAATCAAGGCGTCCATCGCCGAGCGCGCACCACACTATATCAACTGACATCGGGCGCTCACAAGCGTCGCGTCCACGCAGCACCGGTCAGAGCGGCGCGTTCAGAGCTTCGCCGACCGCAACTCACCGACGATCACGCATGGCGGGCGCTGTACTCGACGCCGAGGCGACCGAGCCGCGGCCGTGTCGGTCGATGCAAGCGAGGTGCCGAGCATGTCGCGGCGTGACACGGGCTACGGTTTGTCCGGATCCGGAACCATCACATTGCGGATCACCGCGTCGAGCTCGGCGCAGGCCGCGAGGAACTGGCGGAGCGTGCGACGGGTGGGGCCGTAGCTGTCGAACTCCGCGATCGACATGCCGTCCTCGTCGTAGGCGCGCCGGAAGTCGGCGAAGCGATGGAGCTGCTCCACGATGCGCGGCTCCACGGGCCTGTCGATGCGCGACTCGACCGCGACGCCGCTCTTGTTCAGCCGGACCTGCCACGCGTACGGCGGCGAGATCACGACGTCGCCGCCGATGAGCTCGCTCCACTGCAGGTGGTTTCTGAACGCGGCCGACAACAGGCGCAGCCGATAACCGCGCTCGCGGAACACCTGGTACGCCTTCTTGAACACCGCGACCCCGGCCCATTCGAAGGTGCCGGGATCCACGGTGACGCCGTCTTTGTCTGCGACCGACTTCAACCAATCATCGAGCCGGCCCACCATGATGGTGCAGACCGGGCCCATCGACGCGATGTCCTTGCCCTCGCGCTCGCGCCGCTGCAGGCCGCGCTCCACGGCCTCGGCGACCGCGACGCATTGCGGCAGCGCGAACGACACCGTGGCGTTGATGCTGATGCCGCGGTACGTGGCCTCCTCGATCGCCGGGATGCCCGCGCGCGTCGCCGGGATCTTCACGATCATGTTGGTCGCAAGCTGGTCGAAGTGCACGGCCTGCTGGACCAGCGCGGCGCTGTCGCGGAACAAGTGGGGATCGGTCTGGATCGAGAGCCGGCCGTTGCGACCGCGATGCGCCCGGAACGCGGGCTCGAGCAACGTGGCCGCCCGCACCGACAGCTCCTCGACGACCTTCCAGCTGATCTGGCTCTCGGTGGCGGTGGGCAGCTCGTCGAGCAACGCCCGGATGCGCGGCCCCCAGTGGGCCAGGTCTGCCTTCACGACGCCGAGCGCGATGACCGGATTGCAGGTTGCGCCCACCGCGCCGTCCGCGATAGAGCGGGTGAGCTCCTCGATCGATGCAGAATCGTTCCACAAACACGTCGCGGTGGTCTGCGTCATTTGGTGGAGCGCGGTCTTGTACGAAGCCAGCGAAGTGGTCTGTGCCACAGTCGGTCTCCTCCAGGATGTGTTCTTTGCGCATAGCAACCCGCACGCGTGAACACAAGACGTTTTCGAAGTGGCCGGCGTTTCGGAAATGAATTTCCATCGCGTGCGCAGCGCTCGCCGAACGACAAAACCGGCTGCCACGACGAGCGTGGCAGCCGGTGGGCCGAGCGACGAGTGGCGCGACTACAGCGAGCGGACGAAGTTGACGATCGCTTGCTGGTCGGACGCCGATAGCGCGACGAACTTGCGGATCACGCCGCGGGCCTCCGAGTCCCGGCTCGAGTGCGCGTTGATCGCGTTGACGATGCCACCGTTGGCCGGGTTCGAGCGTCCGTCGTGCAAGAAGAAGATCCGCTTGCCGGCGCCCCACAGCGGCGCGGTGCGGAACTGGTCGCCACCGGCGTTGCCCTGCACGACCTGGTCATTCAGCGCCGAGCCCATGTGATGGAGGGCGAGATCGGTATAGGGATGGATGTCGACTGCGGACGCGCCGGTGAACCGCGAGGTGCCGGTCGTCAGCGTGTCGCTGTGGCAGAACACGCAGCCGACGCCCGGAGACGACCGGGTGCCGAACAGCTCCTTGCCACGGAGCTCGGAGGGCGAGGCCGTGGTTGGTGTGGGCGGCGCTGACAGCCGCATGAACGCTGCGAACAGCGTGGTATCGGGGGCTTCCCCGCTGGTGGTGTCGGTCGCGTCTTCGGGATTGGCGTTGAACTCGCAGCCGGTCGTGGTGGCGCGCTCGTTCGGGAACAGCTCGTTAGACACGCCTTGCTCGACGTTGTACGCCTCGCCGGCGAACACCAGCAGGGACTTGTTCTGCGCCTTCCAGCCAAACCGGGTGATCGTGCCATCGTTGCCGCTGCGGTTGAACGTGCCGGTGACGCCGCTGTTGCGCTTGCCGTCCAGGCTCTGGGCCAGGTTCGCCGCCAGCGCGTCGTCATCGATCGACTCGAGCAGCCCCAGGCCGAACAGCGGCGTCGGGATCCGGAAGATGACGTTTTGGTCGGCGAGCTCGCCTGCGAAGTCGGGTTGCTTGGCGTTGCAACCGACCGCGTCCGTGCGGCCCGCGATCGTGTACAGTCCGTGCACCCCGCCGTCGGGAGTGCCGTCGCGGTTGGTGATGAAGCGAGCCTCACGGACAGGGCCGTCCGCTTTGACGAACGGGGGGACCTTCTCGGCCTTTCCCGGCGCCCGATCCAGCGTGGCCAGCCCGACCTGTGGGTTCTCGACCCTGATGTGGCCGAGTGTCGGATGTGGACTCGAGCCGCCTACATCAGGCTCAGCGTGGCATTGTGCACAACTATTACCATTGAACGTCGGGCCGAGGCCTTTACCCTCTTCGATCGCTCCTGATACTGAATCGACCTCTGAAAACACTTCGCGTGCTTCGGTGAAATACGTCTTCTCATCGGCGCTTAGCCCCGCGAATGGGCCGCCCGCGCCCGGGTCGCCCCCGCGCGGCCCTGGATCGGAAACCGCCGACGCTACCTCGAGGACAGCGTCGGAATCGTCATCATCTCCCTGCGCAACAGGTGCACTGGCAGACGTGCATCCGGTCCACATGCAAGCGCCCGCAAGAAATGCGTATCTCGTCCACATCGAAGCCTCCTGGAGGTTGTTGTGCCTGACGAGCATTAGCGTATGTGGATTTGGAATGTCAAAATGGCCCAACAGGAGCGATATCGATGATTTGGCAAATGACGATTTCGACATTGACAACAATACTCGATGCTTCGGGCGTCGCTCATGACAACTCTAACAACGCCTGATTTCGCCGTTCCCCTGCAACAGATATCTGCGCCAAACCCCTCAGATTTTTGAAAGTGCGCCCGTGCCACGCCCAGGACAGAGGAGGATTGACCATGATGCGGCGAATTGACCCAATCCCTCAGATTTTTGAAACTGTACCCATGGCAGAGGAGGATTGACTATGACGCGGCAAATCAATTTATTGGCTTCATCGTGGTCAGAAGATTCGCTGTGTAATGATCGTACGGTGTCGTGGAATCGCGACGTGACGTGGTCGGCATGACGGCGAGAGGTCAGTCTGACGTGCTCGTCGTCGATGACGAGAAGAATATCCGCACGACACTGACGATGTGTCTCGAGGCGATCGGCTGCGCGGTGACCGGCGCGGCCAGCGGTGACGCCGCGCTCGCCGCGGTGGCGCGCAAGCCGTTCGAGCTCGCGTTCCTCGATCTCCGGCTCGGCGACGAGGACGGCATGGCGCTGCTGCCGCGCTTGCTCGCCGCCCGGCCGGGCCTGGCGATCGTCGTGATCACCGCGTATGCGACGATCGACACCGCGGTGGAGGCGATCAAGCTCGGTGCGGTCGACTACCTGCCCAAGCCGTTCACGCCCGCACAGATCCGGCTCGTCGTCGAGCAGATCACGGCGCGGCGCGCGACCGAGGCCCGGGTCGCCGACCTGGAGGCGCAGCTCGCCGACGAGCTGCCCGGTATCGACGTCGCGACCCAATCGCCGCGGATGCGGACCGCGCTCGAGCTCGCGACCCGCGCGGCGACGTCGGACGCACCGATCCTGTTGCGCGGCGAGAATGGCACCGGCAAGAGCACGCTGGCGCGGCTGGTTCACGCGCGCAGCGGCCGCGCCGGCAAACCCTACATCACGGTCAGCTGCCCGACGCTGTCCGAGGAGCTACTGGCCAGCGAGCTGTTCGGTCACGCGATCGGCGCGTTCACCGGCGCCGTGCGCGATCAGGCCGGCCGGGTCGAGGCTGCGGAGGGCGGGACGCTGCTGCTCGACGAGATCGGCGAGATCTCGACCGGGCTGCAGGCCAAGCTCCTGCGCTTCCTCCAGGACAAGGAGTTCGAGCGCGTCGGCGAGACCCGGACGCGCCACGCCGACGTGAGGGTGGTGGCGGCGACCAATCGCGATCTCGACGCGGACGTCAAGGCTGGGCGGTTCCGCGAAGATCTGTTGTTCCGGCTCAACGTGATCGAGATCGTCGTCCCGCCGCTGCGCGAGCGGCCCGACGATATCCTGATGATGGCGCGCCGGTTCTTGGCGTTCTTCGCGCGCGCGGCCAACCGGCCGGCCCCGGCGCTCGCCCCCGCGGCGGACCAGGCGCTGTTGGCCTATCAGTGGCCGGGTAACATCCGCGAGCTGCGCAATGCGATGGAGCGCGCGATCATCTTGTTTCCCGAGCGGACCCTGGGCCGCGCGGCCTTGCCCGAGCGGATCGCCGCCGAGGTCAGCGCGGTGCCGCGCCTGGGCGGCGACTTCACGCTCGATCAGATCGAGCGCGAGCACATCGAGCGCGTCGCGGCCCGCGCCGCGACCCTCGAGGACGCCGCGAGGCTGCTCGGGATCGACGCGTCGACGCTGTACCGCAAGCGCAAGAAGTATGAGGGCTGACACGGTCGCTCAACCGACCGCGCACGCTCGCGAAAATCTGGCAAGGTGAACGCGGCCATGGTGTCATCGCGATCAGCCATCACGCGCGACCAGGCGAGCGCTGCGGCCTACGGTCGGGCCGTGTTGGCGATCGCGATCGCCACCGCGGTCGGGATGGCGTTCGCGGCGTACGCGACGATCGCAGAGATCACGATGCTCTACCTGATCTCGATCATGCTGGCGTCCCTGGCGGGGCGCGGCCCCTCGCTGGTCGCCGCGTCGCTCGCCGTCGCCGCGTTCGACTTCTGTTTCGTGCCGCCGAGGTTCACGTTCGCGGTCTCGGACCTGCGGTATCTGATGACCTTTGCGGTGATGTTTGCGGCCGGGCTGGTGATCAGCACGCTCACCACGCGGCTGCGGCGGCAGGAGCACGATGCCGTGATCCGGGAACGCCACACCGCCGCGCTCCTGGCATTCACGCGAGACATCGCAGCCGCCGTCGCGCCCGGGGACGCAGCGGCCGTGACCGTGGCGCACCTCGAAGCCGGGTTTCCGGTCACCGCGGCGGTGCTGGTCCCCGAGCCCCACACCCCCGGCGCCCTGGTGGCGGTGGCGGGCGCGGTGGCGCTCGCGCCCCACGAGCTCGAGGTCGTGCGCTGGGCGTTCGAGCACGGCCAGCCCGCCGGACGCGGCACGCCTACGCTGCGCGAGATGCAGATCCTCGCGGTCCCGCTGCTCTCTGGAGCCGACCCCGTCGGTGTCATCGCGATCCGGGGCCCGCAGGATCCCCGGCAGCAGGGCAGCGCGGCGCTACCCTTGATCGAGGCGATCGCGCGCCAGGCCGGGCTCGCGCTCGGGCGGGTGAAGTTCGCCGATCAGGCACGCGAGGCGGCGCTGCAGGCGCGTACCGAACACACCCGCAATGCACTCCTGTCGGCCGTGTCCCACGACCTGCGCACGCCGCTCTCGGTGATCACCGGCGCGGCCACGAGCTTGCGCGACGACCCGGATCGGCTGTCGCCGGCCGCCCGCCACGAGCTGGTGAGCTCGATCGTCGAGGACGCGCAGCGGCTCGAGCGCGTGCTCGGCAACCTCCTGCAGTTGACGCGGGTCGAGAGCGGGCTGGTGCCCAGCCGGGAGCTGATTCCGATCGAAGAGCTCGTCGGCGGTGCGTTGACCCGGATGGAGGAGGCGATCGGCAACCGGAAGGTTCACCTCGACATCGCGCCCGACCTGGTCGTTCCGGTGGATGCGGTCCTGCTCGAACAGGTGTTGATCAACTTGATCGACAACGCGATCAAGCACGGCGCCCCCCCGATCGAGCTGCGAGCGCGGCGCGACGGCGCGAGGGTGGTCATCGAGGTCCGCGATCACGGCCCGGGGGTGCCTGTCGAGCTCGGCCCACGGCTGTTCGACAAGTTCGTCCGGGCGTCGATGGCCCCCGGCGCCGGCCTGGGCCTCGCGGTCGTCCGCGCGATCGTCGAGGCGCACGGCGGGACGATCGTCGTGGACAACGCGCCGGGCGGCGGCGCGCGGTTCCACCTCGAGCTGCCGGCGGAGCATCCGGCGGCGATCCGTCCACCGGTGGACGAGCTCGCGAGCTTGCCGGTACGGGATGTGGCGTCGTGAGCACCATCCTCATCGTCGATGACGATCTCCAGCTGCGCCGGTTTCTGCGCACGACGCTCGCGGGTCACGGACACGCCGTCGCCGAGGCCGGCTCGGTCGCCGACGCGATCGACGCGATCGGTCGCGTCCGCCCATCGCTGATGCTGCTCGACCTCGGCCTGCCCGATGGCGACGGGCTCGACGTGCTCCGCAAGCTCCCGGCCGAAAGCCGCCCGCCGGTGATCGTGCTGTCCGCGCGTGGCCAGGAGGGCGACAAGGTCACCGCGCTCGACGCGGGGGCGGATGACTACCTGACCAAGCCGTTTGGCGCCAGTGAGCTGCTCGCGCGGATCCGCGTCGCGCTGCGGCGCGTCGGCGGCGCGCCGGCACTCGACATGATCGAGGTCGGTCCGATCAAGATCGATCAACCCCGTCACGTGGTCACCGTCGAGGGCCGCGAGGTGCACTTGACCCCGATCGAGTTCCGGCTGCTACTCGAGCTGGCCCGGCAGCCGGGTCGCGTGCTCACCCATCGCAAGCTGCTCACCGAGGTCTGGGGACCGAACGCGGTCGACGAGACCCACTACCTCCGCGTCCACATGGGTGCGCTGCGCCGGAAGATCGAGGCCGATCCAGCACGGCCTCGGTGGTTACTCACCGAGGCCGGTGTCGGCTACCGGCTGCGCGAATCAGCGCCAGATACGTCCGCGAGATAGCGGGTGGAGGGGTCTCGTCGAGCCTGCACCAGGTACGCGAGCGTCCCGACCGCGCCGGCACACACCATCAGCAGACCGAGCGTCGCCTCGACGCCAAACTTCGCATGCTGCGCGATCGCGATCGCGACGGGGATCGCGCCGATCAGCAGCAGCAAGCCGTAGACGATCAGCTCTTCAGAGCTCGGGTTCGAGGAAGGGTCAGCGCGCATGGCGGGTTCCGGGGTAGAGAGCCAATGGGCTCCACAACAGATGTAGGGCCTGGCGCGTCAATCCCTCGTGAAGAACCGATCAAGAAACCATCAAGAATGATGGGGACGGTGTCTCTTTTGTCTCGTTCCCGGACACGCCGTGTCACGCAACCGCGCACAGGCCCTTGAGAAGTGACGGGGACGGTGTCTCTTTTGTCTCGTTCCCGGACACACGCGTCGCTGGCGACCCGACCGCTGCGGCCGACCGGCGCCGACGCCGGCTGCCCCTCTCCTGGTCAGATCATCTCTCGACGACCCGCCCGCCGCATCGGTCGATGCCGGCATCTGCGAAGCATCAGCCAGATGCCACGTGGTCGAGGCACCGCCAGGCACGCTCCCCTCATCTGACGGGCGACGGGCGGGCTCTCAGTGAATCGCTGTCATCGTCGACCCGACCTTGACCGTGAACCAGAATGTCGCACCGTGACCAGGTGGGCAATCGACGCCGATCTCGCCGCCGTGGGCATGCACGATCTGGCTCGCGATGAACAGGCCAAGGCCAGCGCCGGCGGCTGCGACGCCGGGGACGCGAACGTACTTGTCGAAGATCGACCGGCGGTGGTCCGCAGGGACCCCGGGACCTTCGTCACTGACCTCGAGCCTCAGCATGCCCTCGCGCGGCAGCGCGCGCACGATCACGGTGCCGCCCGGGGGGCCGTACCGGATCGCGTTGCCGATCAGGTTCGCGAGCACGAGCAGGATCCGCTCTCGATCGACGGTGATCTGCGGGGTATCGGGCAGGAGCTCGGAGCGGATCTGGACATTGCGGGCCGAGGCCGCCGAACGCTGCGCCTCGATCGCCTCGCCGACGAGCTCCTCGGGATCGTGGCTGCCGAGTCGCAGCTCGATCCGGTCGGCCTGGATCCTCGAGAGATCGAGGAGCTCGTCCACGATCGACTGCAGGCGATCGCAGTCCTCGCGCGCGGCGAACACGAGATCGCCCTGCTTGCCGGTGAGCGGCCCGACCGCTTGCTCGGCGAGCAGGTGCACGGCCATGCGCAACGAGGTCAGCGGGGTGCGGAGCTCGTGGGCCACGGTCGCGACCACGTCGTTGCTGAGCTCCTCGAACCGGTGCAGCCGGGTCACGTCCTGGAACACGATGGTGGCGCCCACGACATCGCCTTCCTCGGCATAGAGCGGGGCCGCGCGGGGCAGCAGCAGGCGCTCGCCGTCACTGGTGGTGACCCTGATGGCTTCGTCGAGACCCTTGGGAATGTACGTGCCATGGCCGGCCGCGACGTGCTGGCGCATCCGCTCGACCACGCTGCGGATCGCCGGATCGAGCTTGGCGATCGCCCCGGCCCCGGACTCGGCGCGCGCCTTGAGCACCGCCTCGGCCGCCTGGTTGGCGTGGCGCAGCTCACCGTCGAGCGCGACCACCAGCACCGGATCGGGGAGGCTGTCGATCGTCGCCTGCGCGGCGAGCTGGGCCTCGAGCAGCTCGCCGAGCGAGCTCTGGCGGTACTTCTGGATCCGCTCGGCCATCATGTTGAGCTCGCGGGCGAGCGCGCCGATCTCATCGCCGGTGTCCACCCGGGCGCGCACCGCGACGTCGCCCTCGCCGAGTCGCCGCGCGGTCTGGCCGAGCACGCCGAGCGGGCGCAACAGCCGCGAGGTCATGATCGACGACGCGATCAGGCCGAGCACGAGGCCGGTGACCGAGACCACGATGAGCAGCGTGTTCCACTCGCCGGCCAGCCGCTGCGCGCGGTCGCTCTTCTGGATCATCGCGTCCTGGTTGAGCGCGAGGATCGCGCCGGCGGCGTCCTTCACCGCGACGAACCCGGGCGACAGCTCGGTGAGGTAGCGGTCGCCGGGCCCCGGCCCGCCTGGCGTCAGGTGCAGGCCCGTGATGGCGGCGCGGTACCGGCTCCACGCCTGGTGCAGGCGGACCGTCGCGTCGTGCTCGCCATGCTCGGTGATGTTGCCGTCCTGGGTCTTCAGCTCGTCGTCGAACCGCGCGAGCTTGGCGTCCAGCGCGTCGACCGCGTGGGCGGTCTGGCCGACGACGGCGAGCACGACGCCGCGATCGATCTGCTCGGCGAGCTCCTGCATGCGCTCGGCGGCGAGCACCGAGCGGTAGTTGTCCTTGAGGATGTCCTCGGAGCCACGCGCGAGCGCGCGGGTAACGATGCTGCCGGCGACGAGCGTGACCGCGAGCGCGAGGACCAGCGGCAGCTGCGCGAGCAGCAGCTTGGTGCGCAGCCTCACGCGCGCTCCTCCTCGGCGCCGAGCGACACGATGTGGACATCGAGATCGCTGGCCTCGCGGAGCAACCGGAGCGGCACCGAGCGCGCGAGGACCTGGCGCCACCACGGCTGGTGCGAGCGCCCGATCACGATGTGGCCGACGCCATGCGAGCGCGCGAAGTCGATCAGCGCCGCGGCCGGATCGCGCGCCTGCAGCCGGACGACCTCGGCGCCGAGCTCGCGCGCGAACGCGATGTTGCCGAGCAGGTGGCGCTGGGCCTCGGAGTCGATCCGATCGGGCGCTTCCTGGGGCGTCTCGACGTAGACCACGAACCAGTCGCCGGACAGCCGCCCGGCCATCCGCGAGCCCTTGCGCAGCAGGAGCTCGGCGCGCGGGGGATACGACGACATGCAGACCATCACGCGGCCGTGCGCGGCGCGCGGCTCGCCGCTGGAGGTCCGCGCCCGGGTCTCGCTCTGGCGTTCGACGCTCTCGGCGACCTCGCGGAGCGCGAGCTCGCGCAGGGTCATGAGATTGTCGTCCTTGAAGAAGTGCTCGAGCGCCCAGGTGACCTTTTCGGGTGCATAGATCTTGCCGGCCTTGAGCCGTTCGAGCAGATCTTCGACGGCGAGGTCGAGGTTGACGACCTGGACCGCCGCCTTGAGAAAGCTGTCGGGCACGGTCTCGCGGATCGCTACCCCCGCGGCCTCCTCGACCACGTTCTTGAGCGATTCGAGGTGCTGGATGTTGAGCGCGCCGATCACGTTGATCCCGGCGGCCAGGATCTCCAGCACGTCCTGGTAGCGCTTCTTGTTCTTGCTGCCGGGCACGTTGGTGTGCGGGATCTCGTCGACGACGCACACCTCCGGCTTGCGCGCGAGGATCGCGTCGACGTCCATCTCCTCGATCGTGACGCCGCGGTACTCGACGTTGCGGCGCGGCACGACGTCGATCCCGGGGATCAGCGCCTCGGTCTCGGCGCGGCCGTGGGTCTCCACGAACCCGAGCACGACGTCCACCCCGCGCTTGCCGAGCGCGCGCGCCTCCTCGAGCATCCGGTAGGTCTTGCCGACCCCGGCCGCGAAGCCGATGTAGAGCTTGAGCCCGCCGCGCCGGGTGCGCTGGACCAGCTCGAGGAAGTCTTCGGCGCGTCGGCTTGCGGTCACGGCGCCATCGTAGCGCTGCGGGCCAGCTGCGCGGGCCGTCCGAACTGGCGATCGAGGGCGAGGTTCACCGCGAGCACGTTGACCCGCGGCTCACCGAGGAACCCGAGCTCGCGGCCCTCGCTGTACGCGGCGATCACCGCCTCCACGCGCTCGACCGTGACGCCTCGCGCCTTGGCGATCCGGCCTGCCTGGAGCCGGGCGTTGTCGGGCGACACGTGCGGATCGAGCCCGCTCGCCGAGCGACTGACCGCGTCGGCCGGGATCTCCACGCCGTCGGCCAGCCCGTTGTCGGCGCGAAACGCCGCCGCGAGCTGCCGGGCGCCGGTGAACGACTCGTCGGTGTCCTTGGTCGCCGGGTCGTCGGGTTGGCCGTCGCGCAGCTTCTTGGACGTGGTGCCGAGGTTGGTGCCGCCCGAGTTGGTCGCGTCGTACCCGCTGTTCGATGGTCGCGACCGGACGTAGGCCGCGTCGGCGAACGCCTGGCCGATCAGCTCGGAGCCGACCTCGCGGCCCTTGTCATCAGTGACGATCGAGCCGTTGGCCTGGTGGGGGAACACGACCTGCGCGAGGCCGGTCACCACGAGGGGGTAGACCACGCCGGTCAAGATCAGCGTGACGAGGGTGGCGCGGAGTGCGATGACGAAGGTGTTCATACGGCCCCCATGGCAGCGAGCAGAAGGTCGATCAGCTTGATCCCGATGAACGGTGCGACGATCCCGCCGGCGCCGTAGATCAGCAGCGAGCGGCGCAGGATCGCGGCCGCCCCGAGCGGGCGGTACTTCACGCCGCGCAGCGCCAGCGGGATCAGCAACATGATGATGATCGCGTTGAAGATCACGGCGGACAGGATCGCCGACAGCGGCGATGCCAGGTGCATGACGTTGAGCGGCGCGATCTGCGGATACACGCCCATGAACATCGCCGGCAGGATCGCGAAGTACTT
>Ga0307509_10001335_pt1 | contig 41764 bp, 32 predicted proteins | sample 10_EM_MG_FD_202245 | JGI IMG/M metagenome (GOLD analysis project Ga0307509, IMG submission 202245) | Populus trichocarpa ectomycorrhiza microbial communities from riparian zone in the Pacific Northwest, United States - 10_EM | ecosystem: Host-associated > Plants > Roots > Unclassified | place...
TATGACTCTTAGGTTTCATGTGGGATCACAGGACATGCAGGGCAAGGTGCACTGCCCGGTAATGATCGTGGTTGCAGGATATCTGATTACTATCGCTCTGAGAGAGCTCTTGTATTTAAACTCATCGCCTGGCTAGCAGGAGAAAGGCAGACTTCAGCAGACTCTTGATTTATGAATATACTTGGTTGAATGGCGATCTCAGAGTTCCACTTACCCTTTAACTATTATCTCTTTATCTCCGGGGCTCTTGAAGCCTCCCTTAGACCTAGCGCTTGCCGGTCAACCGCTAGCCTTCTATTGTACCTTTTCGTTAGACAGGAGTAAACCTGTTACAGGAGGGCAGCATAACTTGATCCAAACAGGAATGCCTGAACACTTAGGTTAATTATATGCCCATTGCATCTATAATTTAGATTATAAGCTCAACCATTCCAAGGACTATAGGGAATAGGAGTATTTTCTTACCTTAGTCTATGCTCATGTGTATCAAGAAATAGGCCAGACTCAGCCTGTTTCTCAACCAGTGAGTCTATAAAGGTGTCGTTGTTCGTAGCATTATCCATCACAAAATAGCCAATTCAATCACGAATATCATAGTCCTCTACTATTCCCATAAACGTATGGCAAATATTCTCCCCTATATGTGCACCCTCCATTTCCTGTAATGCAAGTAAGGCTTGGGTGAGAGTACCAGCGGAAGTAGTGAAATGGGCAATGACTCCCAGAAGGGCGAGATGATTGGGTGAAGACCAGAGATCTAATGTGAAGTGAATCTGAGATAGAGACTTCCGTAGAAGCTCTTTTAATAGTAACTTTTGCGTTTTAAAGCAACAAAATATCCAAGCTTTGACTGTATTCGATGAGGAAGGTAACAGTAGTGCTGCCTCAGGCCAAATCGCGTACAAGAGATAATGCAGTTCCTGGGAAGTTGCAAAAATAAATGGCAGATCACGCTTGACCAGCAGTCGAACAATTAAGTCCTCAATTGATGCTACCGACATTGGGGGACATTGTACCTGGGCCTCTACCCTCCTCTTAACCGCATCCTCCTGGTTTTGGACTTGCTGCTGATGAGCAATTTGCGATGCCGATTCCATCATCGATTCAATTGTTTTTTGAGATTGTTTGAGGCGCTTGTTATGGGAGGTTGAGTCTTCGCGTATTCCATGAACTGACATTAAATGCGCTCCTGGATTTCTCGTGCCATGAGCCTGGGCATAATGTTGAGAACATAGCTGGCATTGCCAATATCTAGCTACAATCAGCATTTCCACAAACAGAGTACCGACAAAGGGTCAGGTATAGTCCTACTTAATTCCATCAATCTCCACTAACAACCCAAGTGGCTCTTCGGCTTTACCCCATACCCATGAGCGTGATGCTAGCCCCTTTCGCTTTCGTCGAGGAACTGGTGTAAGAATGGGAGAATGACTTGGTGATTGCGGAACACGATCCACACTTTGATTATTCTCGTCGAAGCCAAAATCAAAAATGTCAGCTGTCTCGTCGCATTGATTTTGAGAAAAGATTCCGGGAGAGCTAGGATAGGATGAAAGAGAGGAGAGTTCACTAATATTGTCTTCAATATCCGTCATGGCTGGGAACTGAATGGCCGGAGGTAGTCGTAATATGTGCTTTTCGCAAGTCCGGGAGTAACACATCCCCCAATGGAACCTTTGAAGAATCCAAGCTGGACAATGGCACAAAGGGGTAAATAAAAGTAAGCGGCTCAAAATTTCCCAACAGAATACTAGCTTCAAGATGACGCAAGTCCTGGGGTTCACAGCACTTTTGTTTAAAAGCCGAAGATATGAGTGATATTGGGTGACTGCACCAATAGAGGGGACAATTCTCCGGGCTTTTTTGGGCTACCCGGGCTTGCGACCTAGGCAGCCCGGCCCGGCCCAAATACCAGAACTCCAGGCCCGGCCCAATCCGACCCGATCTCAGCCCGGGCTGGCCCAAACAGCCCGGGCCCAATTGCGAGGCTTGCGGTTAATTAGTAGCATACCACTCGTAACTCTCCAACAGGCCGAGTGTCATAGCCGTGCCAATTCCGCTCAGAGCATGCACTCGAAATACAGATCAGTACATGTCGCTTCATATATGGAAAACTTGATTAGCTACGAGAGTTCATCCGCAAATCACGCGACACAGCAATGATCTAGAACCCAGATTCACTATCCCCCCACTGCCGCCACGCAACTGCAGAACTGATACATAGCTGCGGAGTAACCAGCCCCCCCCCTCGATCTCTCCGTCCTGCTAAAGGTTTCTGAGACGAGTGAGCACCCATAAACTCACAATGCTACCGACGAATACTTGGTGATAGAAACAGGGCTCATAGGATCGATGAAATTTCTGCGCTTATGATACACTGGGTTTTCCGAGTCGGATCTGCTTTTTTTTTCTCCACTCAGCTTAAGAAGACTGCAGGGTGGAGGGGGGATCCCGTATGGTTCAAGCCTCCCCCTTCCTCCCTCCCTCCCTCCCTCCCTTCCGTCTCTCCTTCCCCCTTTCTCCGACCCGAGTTTTGAGATTCGCGGTTGTTGGGGCTAGCCTTCGGGCATTGTACATATGGCACACATATGAGTAAGGAGACGGGGCAATGGGCATAAGAGGGGGAAGTTTCCCAGGGGTCTTGCTCAGATTCTGGAGTATAATATGTGCAAACCTACACTGTCTATGGCACGAATGAATGTGAGGGATTATGCCCTACAAGTACAGAACGTTGAACTGGTCTCCCGATAATGATTCACTATTTAAGTTAGATACTAGGGGCAAAGAACAGCTTCACCTTCAACCTCTACCCAACAATCTATACAAAATCCACCACCTTCCACTCCAGGACACAAGAAAGAAAAATTTTCACCAAACAAACCTCGGTATGTGACAGAGCAGAGCCCAGCCCTTATCCCTTAAGTTCTACAAGACAAGATCCACAAATTTCTCCCATCCTAATGCACTAAAAAATGAGTTTAAAGCCAGTCTATCGAAAACCCGGTTTGTTACCTCCGGAACCACAACACTCTCCCATGGGGGTCTGTCGCATCCACGGGGCCGATATCAACTCAAATACAACAAAATTAAAATAGCAGGAGGCGTTGCAGTAGATAAGAGTATATAAAAGGCAAAAAGTCAGTTGTTTAGACAATGACACCTCCTGTTATACACTGTCAATCGCCAAGCTAATATGCCACAGCCTGAGATGACCTCCGATTAAGTAGGCAACAAAGTTAAATTAACCTAAATTAACCAGTTACATGAAAACCAAAACACATGTCACGGTGGTCCGGTTGAGGAAGTCCCCACCATATGTTGTATTAACAAAAGTCAGTATGCCTCGAAATGTCCATCATATGTGCTTCTTCATTCTAATCCTCTTTAGAGAGATTTTGGAAGACGGGATTAGGGATCGGTACCTCTATGATAACTATATTTACTATTGCAACAAGTGAACTTGAAAATAAGGATTTCATAGATTTAAGAAGAGTTAGCTGTGGTGTTTGCTAGTTAACTTATAACACGGGTCAGGGTAGGCAGTTCACCGCGCCAGGAAACTTCAGGATCTCGGATCTCCTGGATTAACTAGCCCAACTTCGAGCATATACTCTCTCTTAAGTGAGAGGTGCGCCCTAAACTGTGACCCGTTACGATTGAGAGCAAGTAAGAATTAACCAATTTCCTTATTGCGAAATCACCCTTTTGAGTATCACTTGTTCCCTTAATCCCCCCACACTTCGCGCTTTTTTCCCCTGGCTCCTCTCCCCTCCCTTCCATCTGGAGTATCGCTGCGCAGGTTTTTTTAGATATAGATACAGAAAGGATATAAGGTTCAAGTATTTCCGAGAGTGGTCTCAGCGGCCTGCCCCCCCCCCTAGGATCCGACTGGGCAGCTGCTAGGAGCACTTGACGGAACAGCACGACAAAGGGCAGTCCGTTCTCTGACGAGGTGGCTAGGATGGCCGTCATCGTTGCGGACGACTGGCCCAACAATACAAGACAAGTTAGCGCAGGGGACTATGGGGGACCGCGGGTACAGCTAGGTAAAGTCCTTCTGTGCCATTCGATAATTCCATGTGCCAAACGGAAGTATGGACCCGCGCAAAAAAAACAATAAAAGGAGTGTGTTATTATTTTATTCGAACCACCGGAGGGAAGCACTCTTATTCGATAGTGTCCCTCTTAATATCTCATGATTGCCAGAAGTGGAACTCATATTTGAAATATTGTAGACAGTGAGAGGAACAATAAAGCACGGGAATCCATCATCCCGTGATTCCTGATATCTTCTCGTGCACAAGGACCTACTATAAAGAAATTCTTTCACACAATCACCCATTGTGACGAAGCAACCCTAGCATCCATGATAGCCACTAAGTTGCATTTCCATCTCCGATTCCACCGAGCCAAACCAAGCTATGGCGGGGAAAAGCGAGTGATAAGGAAAACCCACCAAAAGCAAAGGAAATAATACGGTATGATAGTAAAAATAATACCAATGCGTGAAGAAAAAAAATACAAAATTGATAGGAAACAACAGAGTGATCCCCAGTGACTTTAAACACGATGGGCGATAAGGGGACAGCAGAGATCTATAGGGGACAGCAGGACGGCTAGTGTACGACATTTCTCCCTAGGGGCCGTTGGGCCCTAGTCCGTCGTGACGGGTTGCTGGGCAAGTTTAGAAAAAAAGACAGAACTGGACAACACAACGTCGTCCGTCCTAGTCCATATCTAGGACAGACGGACTGCCCCGTTGAGAGCACTAATTTTCCGAAGGGTTGTAAAAAGCTATGGAAAGTCAGAAGGTAACTAAACTAATTCGCCATTGTGGTGATTCCTTTCCACCAAAGACATATGTATGATAGTTTAATGAATATCATGCTTACATCCTCCTACCCTCTCACTACAAACCTGAAGTGAAACCCCTAAGACAGTCCATACTCCCCACGTTCACCTGCCCAGTAACAAACCCACATAATAATATCATAGTAAGAGCCCCCTTAACCCGGAAACAATAACTCCATTCCCCAGCCCCCACATCACACCCTCAAAAAGCCAAAAGCCTCCCAATAAAAAAGCCTAGATAGCGGGTCTCACCTCCCAGGTCTCGGCTCCATGTCTAGATAAACGCACCATCTTCTTTCTCGCCTCTAGTTTTTGTTGATCGAAACAGTACGCATCTTTATCCGCACTCGAAAGCTATTATGTCGGAGGAGGATGCCCGATTGTGAAAATAGTTCTCGGGCGGGATGGCGTCAACCCCGACAAATATAACAGCAGCTAAACACTAATCTTGTGAGCTGCTTATAATAGTCGCTAGGGAGTGGTGAAAATTCTACTGGGACGAGATGACGTCAATCCCGACAAACCATATAATGACGGCCGAACACCGCTCTGGGATGCTGTTTTCAGTGGGCAGGAGCGAGTGGTGAAGGTGCTACTCGCCCATGGCGACGTTACCCCCGACAAACCAGATATATACGGCGAAAACGCCACTATTTTGGGTTGTCAGAAATGGGCACAAGGGAGTGATAACACTACTGCAGCCTCCTGAATATGCCGCCCCCAGCATACCATAAGCCCGAGGAGCCATTGCATCCTACCACCTTCATATTCGCATAACTTGTGTTCCATCCCAGTATGCACCACGACCGCTCTGCAACAGCTCCATCACCGCCACTGACTCCCCCTCACCCTCCCCCCCCACCAACCTCCCCCCTACCTCAATTCCCCACCTTACGCTAATTCCCATCTTTCTCTTGCCCCCGGAATAACCCTGTGGTAAAATCTTATTTTTTATATTTCTCATTCGGTCACGGAAAATTGCTGCCCTCCCCTCTGCACAGACTTTGTTATACAGTCAAGTCAGCATTTACCGATTTCTATTCATATTCCCCAGTTTGGCGTTGGTAGGGGATATTTCTATTCTATCAAGATAAACCAGTTTTGCTCAAAATTTCCATTTTATTTACGGGTTTTTTATATCCTGTTGCATACTCTTCTTGAGCATCGATTGTTTCTTCAATTCCCCCACGTTTTCCTTTCTTCCGCTTCCCCCCCCCAATCTCAATGGTAGATGTGAAAGTTATTTAGATATAACTAGAGAAAGGAATATAAAGTTTAAGTATTCTTGATGATACGTGAGAAGTGATGAAAAGTTAGAAGTTAACAATGGTATGACTGTGACCGGTTTCCACCAAAGACATAAGCTCAAACAAAGATCATACCTACTGTACATCCCACTACCCCTCCGCCAGCAGCTTTCCCAAAGCCAAATCTAGAAAAACCACTAACACTACCTACCCTCTCCACTCCAGAAAAAACCCATATACTATAGAAAGAACCCTATTCAATCGAAACCACAACCACGATCCACAACTCCCATATCATAACTTTAAAAGAGAAAAAGAAAAAGACTCCGAATAGACCCAAACTCCACGTGTGGTTTCAGATATATATCACCCGCATCGCACACCATTCTAGATAGTGATACTAAAGAGGAGTAGGATCCATTACATACCCCGAAAAGTATTCCCACCTACATAAAAGGAGTTAATTTGTGGAGTGCTTAAAAAACCTAACTCGCGGCTTCTCACCTCCCCTACTCTCCACCCCATCCCGGTATAAATGTCGGTGGGATGTATGATACTTGGCATTGTAGTGGGAGTGTGCAAGATCGCTCAGGAGATATGCAGATGGTTCGGATACGGGAGATTGTTCAACAATAGAATATATACTGACATGTGTTTCGTTTGTCATCACTGGAGTGTGTGCCGGAATAGGGGCCTGTGTGGAAATACAAAGATGGGTGTGGTGGTTTATAAAAGGATCCGGTATGGTATTTGGGCTATACTTATACACCTACCGTAAAAACTTGAATAATTGGACGGTGTGCTATGTCGTTGGACTTTCCTCTCCTGGTATGGTCAAGAAACTTTTGTTTTTTTTTCTGTCTCGGAAGGGGGGAAGGGGCCGTGTTTTTGCTGTGTTTTTTGCCCCCTTTCCAGAGAAGGGAATTCTGGACTGCATGGCACACCGTCCAATTATTCAAGTTTTTACGGTATCTCTATCATTAATTTAGTTTTAGTGTAGCGGGGTTGAGAGCGAGGGAACGAAATGCGAGTGGTGAAACTTATAAAGTGTCCAAGTTCCGCATGAATAAGTCAACAATCAACCTCCATGCGACTCATTTCCCACATTGACAATAAACACTCCACACTCCACCCCCATCTCGCATCTCGGATAAGATCCCGGGTCGTCTCTTTTATATGCATTAGCACGGATAACGATGTTATTGTATGTTTGGTACAGTATTTGAGACTATATGGTAGGGTATTACTTGAGCATCACAGTTTGTCGAAACTAACGGTATCTATCGCTGTCTGTGAGTAAAACATAACCATTCGGCCACAGCCTTCCTTCAGAAAAAATAATAAAAATAATAAAAATAAAAGAAGTATATTACACTATTAGAAAGTCTTAATACTGCTATCGTGCTCCTCCAGTACTACTACTTGACAAGTAAGAGCAAGTTTATAGAACTCATCAGAATAGCTTTGTTTTCTGTATGCTCAACCCAGAAGTTCCTTCCTATAAAGCAAGGAACAACCGGAGAAGAGTTTTTTAGTGTTGTTTAAGCATATCATCATATGAGTTGAAGATCCCTCAGTTCCCCCATATTTCCCCCTCTTTGGCCATTTCTCCACTCCATCTATTCTTCCCCTCCATCCATTCCTCCCAGTGTTCTCAACCTGGGCCTCGGTAGGGCCTAGTGGGGAGACGGAGGAAACCGGCGGAAAACGGCGGAGGGCGGGGGGACCGCGGAAGGCCCGGCGGGGACACGGGGGAGGACGGGGGTACGGCGGATGACGGCGTGGTACGGCGGGGTACGGCGGCGATGACACAATGTCGTCCGTCCTAGACCACTCCGTTAAGAACACTGATTCCTCTTCTTCACCCCATTCCTCCACGTTCCGCCATTTCTCCACTCCAGCCTTTCTCCCCTTTGGCCAATCCTCCACGTTCCCACTTCCAAATCCTTCCCCACCAACCAGCCGTGTTGGATTTTGCTGATTTGTGCTTCGATTGTCGTCCTTTTGGTCCTATGGTCCTTAGGTTCTATGGTCTTTGTCGTCCTTATGGTCCCCCGGATGGGTAGTTGTCGTTGTGTTGATTGTTCTTGTTGAGGGAAGGAAGGAAGAAGGAAAGGAGGGAAAAGGCGAAAGGACGGCCTCCTTATATAGTAAAATTGGCCAATCCATGTGATAGCATTTTTTGGCCGACATGCCCTCCCCCCGTATACCCTCCAATTCAAGCCCTATCCTACTGCTCTCACTTTTCTCCCATACGGCCTCTCTCTCCGTGACACCGCCGGCAATTATATTCCCATACCATAAGAGCTTGAAATAATTGAACCCGTGCCAGGACGTTGAAGTTGCCTCTCTTAGTATGGTCTATTGTTTTTTCTTTTTGCCTTGGGGGAGGCGGATTTTTGGTCGGTTTTCCACCATTTTTCTAGGGGAGGAAATTTCGGACAATAATACATAGGACATGGTTCCATTGTTCTCATTTTTACGGTATGATACTATTCGAATTTTGTAGGTTAGATCTGGGATTTGGATTTGTGACCAATGTACCGCGAGTGATTATCGGTGACCGCAAGGAACTACGATACTCGCCGCAAAAGTATTCGTAAAAGGTGTCGCTTCGCGCATCGACATGCTCTCCCATAGCAAAAGTGTAACACTCTAAATCTGTGAAGAAATTAAGGGCTAGGGTTGGCGTCTTTTCCGGATATCATACTTTTGGGTTTGGCCTCAGAATCAACCATCATGACAACCTAATTTTCCCAATTTTTCGGCAAACAACATCACAGGCTATAATTTTACTTATCTTGTATAATGATCTTAAGTCATGTAAAAAAACACTTCTATAGAGTAGATTTCATTATAGAGGGATGGTTTCACTCTGTGGTTACAATCTCTGCTTCTTTTTGTCACCGGTACAGGCTCAAATGCACGATGTCCTTCCTTGGATATAGAACCTAGGTGCATAACAAGTTGTTCATGTTGATCCGGTACCCTGCTCCAACTCGCAAAAATGAACGGGCCGCGCGTGTGGCTGTGCAATATAGACATACGAACGAGCTGGATGAAGTATGAACATTATACTCTCTCCAAGTCCCCTATTACCCACTATATCCCCCCGCCCCCCTGAGGGCATTCTATCTATGCTTGGGCTGGGTTTCACGAATCCATTTAATCTCCCAGGCTAGGCGGGGAAACCCTGACTTCCGCTAGGATAACAGTGTTCAAACAATACCTTACACTATCATATTGTAGCAAATTGATATAGACACTAAACTGCACTCCCAGGGTACCATACGGGAAAAATGTATCTGGAACTATAAAACCTGAGGCTGGGTAATAGTGTCCTTTACTGCAGCAACTTATGCTGTAGAAAGTGCTGGCCAATTAGGTTCAGTGTTCCCAACAGGGCAGTCCGTCCGTCTTGAGTCAGGAGGACGGACGACTTTTTGCTGCCGCGTCCCGTCCTCCAGCCAAATTTCCCGACGATTCCGAGCGGAGGACGTCGGGCCCCACAGTCCCCCACCGTTATATTAACCCCTGTGATGTCTCGGTTTGGCCATTTGATTCTTGTGCCAGGATTTGTTTTGAAACGAAAAGCCAAGAATTAAGGCTACACAAAATAGTAAGCCCAATTTCCACTTTCTCTCTCACTCGAGTTTGAGCCGCTTGCCATTGTCGGAGTCAGAGGTCACTCGGCGCACAACTCAGAATACTCGTAGTCGGACTGCTGTTATAACCAAGGGACTCCTCCATACCCTCAATTATGCCGAGGTCGGGAGTGTTGAGATACCTGGAACTGTGCTAACATCAAAATCCCAGCTGGTTTCTTCTGATGCGGAATCCTCAAGTGGAATCCTCAAGTGGAATTGACATACTGGATAGAGATTGTAGAAATTGTGGAATCGAGATATGAAAAATAGGGGAAGTCAAACTTGGCGGTAAATTCCTGTCAAGCCGAACTTGCAATTTGTATCAGATACTATCTTCTATTTTAAATAATTGGCGACTTTACAGCCTTTTTATTATCGGTATTCGATACTACCATAACATATTTCCCCACTTCATAATTCCATTTGATCTATGAAGACTCTATTGCCGATTGGACTCCTGGTATGATTATCCTCCACGCGAATCCACCACACCAACTGCATCCCATCATTTATTCCAGTCACCAAACAGTGTTCCGCTATCCCCTATGCCCCCCCGCCTTTCCCTGCAGTCACCCACTATCCCCTGCCGTCATCTGCCATCCCTAGCGTTTCTTCATAGGGACTGCGGTTGCCGACCGTCCCCTGCCGTCCCCCACAATCCCCCGTCGTCCCCTGTCTTTCCCCACCGTTGACTACAATTCCCATAACAAACCCACAGTCTTCATGCACACCCTGCATATTAGTGTCTCAGATTGCCGGGCCGTCGTCCTCGCTAAAGACGGCCGTCTTTAGATTTTGCGGACGGGAACGGCATATTTTCTGCCGTCCCGTCCGGTCCCGGGCTCTTGGCAGTCCGTCCTCCGGGCCCTGTCAGGCCCCTGGACCGTTAAGAACACTGATTAGGTTTTCTTACAACTAGCAGAATTGAGATTGTCGACATGCAGATTGGATTTAGATAAAAGGTTTAGTTTAACGACATGCTCTGGTAGCATACAAGGAACAAGGAGAAGCCCGTGAGATTCTTATCCGCAATGCCGGAGACTTATTGTGCTGCTCAAAACTTAAATGGCTTTTCTTTTTCGCTTCTGTGGGTCATAGGTAACCCCCCTCACTTACATCTTCAATGAGCTCAATGATGCTTTCTCCTAATCTTCCGATTAATAACTTCCAGTAGACCTATGTGAAGCTTCAATACTGTATCATATTATGTCATGCGCATTCTATGTAAAATAGTGGTTCAAAAATTAAACTAAGGCGAGTGAGGATCTATGACGGCATATAAAACACCAAGGATATAGTGGTGATAACTAAATCACCTAGTAGGGGATAATAGTAGCTAATTGAGCATTTTCTGTGAATAGACTGAAGCAGAGTTAAGGGGTATTTTCTGGCACAAACTGCACTAATCACCAATCCTGTTGGTACTCTAGATACTGTATTCTGAGAGCGTCACAGGGGACTTACTCTGCTACTTCGGTTGAATAATTCAATGGGGCATTTTGGATCCTGGATTGCTCCAGGTTCTGATAAAACATTATCTGCTAGCATATCCGGAAACTTTTAAAATTGCTACGTCGGTTAGCTAGCCTTAGAAACGGAAATTGATTTTGACTAACTTCTCAATAATTTTGGAAGGTTGGTAGATTATGGCAAAGGCAGCCACCTATAGTGCCCTGACCAAGGCTATATTGATGCTCACTTTTACACGAAAAATGATGCTTTCCGGAGGGGGAGAACTCTCGGCCCTTAACTTTGGTTAGGAGATGGGCCGCGCTAAGTAGCGAGGACTGCCTACAGAACAAAGGAATCTGTTATAGAAATGCAAATTTTATATTAACCATTTTAGCCATTTATGGGTATGTATGATATGCCTTTTGTTTTTATTGGTTAAGTGGGGGTACAAACCGGGTTTCTACAAACTCCAAATTTCGGTGGGTGTGGTGTATGTCAATTTACCGGTTGATGCCGTGTTGTACAGTGCTGAGTGACATGCGATGACCAACCCCAGCCTCCGGACTTCCTGGTATAGTCCACACCATGACCTTTTGTCTGCAGGCCATTCTCCGTGTTTTGTTCCTTTCCTTTCTAGGCCAAATTGAGGTCCAAGCCCACGGCAGCTCACCCGCTCTCACATCAGCTGGGGAACTTGAATCACCACGCACATATCTCTCGTAGAGTACTGTGAGTTGCCCAATTGCAAACAGCCTATATTGTAGGGAAGATTCATGGCAGTAAAAAAACTTATCGCTCGTTTACCTATAGACGGCTGTCTAGCGACCAGAGACAGTGCTGTCAAAGAAAGTTATACAGTTGAAGATATGTAAAGAAAATAGAATAGTTGCGTGTTTAGCTAATATACTCTCTGGTATATAGCCTAAAGCCCGCCTATCTAACCGACTATTTCTAAAAATCAAATTTATAATAGGTGATTAAACTAGATAGTGGCATCTCAATCAGCATCTGATAAACGTGAGAAAGTGTTTGACCAATCATTCATGGCCCTAGATTCTTGCATCTAGACCGCCAAAAAGTTTATGTTGCCTACTCTACTCGTAGGTGAAGGTCATCTACTTTGCCGCACACCTCTCCGCTGTCAAGCACCCCTTAACCGGCGGCATCAATGTGTATGGACCAACTAAACCAGGGCTATTTTTTTTGCCGCATGACGCCATCAATTACTCATTCCATTTACTCGAGTACTTTTTAAGGCACAGTTCGCTGGGGCTATGGTCCATACGGTGGTTTCTCCCAGGGCTGTTGATAGGAGATTTATTATCTCGGACAGTAAGTTTCGACGGTAAGTTAAATCCTAGATCATACATTATTTAACCTAGACTCGGATAGAATACTATTTATCAACGCCCCCCTCAAATTCCTACTTAGGATAGCCGGACAGTTTTCCAAAATTTATTCACCGATTATTTCTCGAGTAGAAAGATGAACCATTATGAGAAATGTAGCAAGCTGCCGTGCAATCCGGAAAAAGTTTAATGGGAACTGAAGCGAACTGAAGCGAAACTAACCGAGGCAACCGAGGCAAGAGGAGGGCTCGAAGAACGCAAGTGCGCCACAGTTCAGACATATAGGTGGCGGTGGTTGGGTACAGGCAGGCTCAAGAAAATCCTCGCTGGGGTCAATCCAACTCTGACCAGGTTATAGGTGCATAAATCACGTCGTACGTACCGTACAGCAACCTCTTACCCCTCTGTGCTGTACTACAATAGCACAGTACGAGTACCGTACTCTATCATAGTATCATACAGTAATGGTTTGTGGACGAAATTAACCGCGCAGGTCACTATCCACGGAAAACGCAGCCCTCCCGATCACCGCGCACTTCCAACACCACCTGAAGAAGTTTATCTATATAAATTTCCACAATGTATCAAACTATATATTTACATTAGCTTCCTTTCCGGTCTTCATGAAAATCGGGTTGGTAAGGGGGGGGTACAGTCTTCACGGTAGTCGTTACAAAATCGGGGAGGCTACCAACAGGGATTAGTTGCCAGTAATTTTTGTAACCCTAACCTTGACGAAAGGTTTTTTGCCTTGTCACCCGGCTAGTTTCGTCACGGTGAAGACTGTACCGTTCTCATGGCCGAAGTTTTTCCTCTTGGTTGGTGCGCCGTGAATTTTGTCTACCGACAATATCATACTTGAAGGTCGCAACGAATCGCAAAAGGGCTTGTCCTTGTCTTCCCAGAACCAGGCACAAGAGAGCATGGCACCTGCATCCGCTTCAGGAAGAGTTATGTTGCGATTCTTTAAGTGAGGTGATATGTTTAGGTTTTCCGATTGATTCGTTGAGATTTTATGTAGGATCGTATCATATCATACTTGTCCTATCATATATACATCCGGTAATACGAACCCAGCGAACTTATCTACAAGCACTTTCGGGCACCGGTGAACTGGAGCGCAAGATTTGTATAATAGCATGCATTACCACATAAGCAGAATAGGATACCGGTAGAACTTAAACAAGTGTGGCATTTCCTTCGCTACTCGAGTAGATGCGGTAAGCAGGGGCAGGGAGCTGTCGGAACCGATCTGGGGGAGGCTGATTGGACGACCCGAGGCACTGGGAGGTTACACAAATCACCCCGCTTTTCTTCAGTTTCAAAGAATTCGAGGACCAGTATCCGAGCTACTCCATCGTCCATCCTCCATCATCCACAATATCCTAACCTACGAAAAAGAGAAAATGTCACAATATTCTAGTCATAATACCAACTCTTTTAACACCGTTACCGTTTCGAATCATTTTACCGTTGCCGATGATCGATCGAATATCCTAGCGTGGCTATCCCCGCTAGATCCCAAATCACGGCATCAAGATATCCAAGACCGTCGAGTCGAAAGTATAGGGGAATGGCTGTTACAAACTGAGGAATTTAGAAGCTGGCACGCTGGTAGTGGGGGAGATGAATCCGATAACGCAGTTTTGTTTTGCTATGGAGGGCCTGGGGTCGGCAAAACATATATTAGGTAACAAACACGAACCTCGCGGTATACAACATAAGGGAAAACGCTAACCAGGCGCGATGTTAGCTCGCTAGTGATAGACAGCTTGTGCGACCAGGCTGGAGGACAAAATGCTACCGTTGCATGCTTTTATTTCGACTTTGCCGACCAAAAGGACCAGTCCCCCGCAAACACCATGGGCGCCCTGCTGAAACAAGTGGTTGGTGGACTGGAGGAGATCCCGGAGGAGATATCGCAGGCATACCAAAAACAAAGAAAAGCCCTTGGGGGGCGGGGACCTCGGCTATCGGATGTTGTGAAAATGCTACAGACTACTACTTCCAAAGAGCGCACCTTCATATGTATCGATGCTCTCGACGAATGTGTGCCAGAACCTCGAGCCAAGATTCTTAATTCGTTAGGCCAAATCCTCCAAAAGTCTCCGGGCACTCGAATATTCGTGACTGGAAGGCCGCACATTCGGCCCCAGATCAGAAGACATCTTGCTAGAAAAGCGAGGAGTCTACCTATAAGCACCAAGAGAGGTGATATTATTAGTTATCTTCGTTCCAGGCTAGAAGAGGACACAACTCCGGATGTGATGGACAGTAGTCTGGAGGCAGATATCCTAAGGAAAATTCCTGAAGACGTTTCCGAAATGTATGTAGAAACAGCGGCACTACGGAATCTACCTCTAGCATTCACTGACAAATACACATCTAGATTCTTGCTAGTCTCGCTTAATATCGATGCCGTCCTAGAAGAAACCACAATCCATCGCAGGCGGCAAAAGCTCAACGCAATGACAGATGGCTTAGGGTTAGGGGATGCTTACGGCGCAACGCTGGGTAGGATAAAGGGGCAGGGTGGGGAGAAAGCAAGGCTTGGAATGGCTGCTTTGATGTGGATATCTCATTCAGAGCGCCCCTTGAAGGCCAATGAACTATGCCACGCCCTAGGAATCGAGATAAGGTCCCCGAATCTTAATACCGACAATGTTCCTTCGATAAATACATTGCTCGCCTGTTGCCTAGGACTTTTTGTAGTAGAAAAGGAGGCTTCTACGGTCCGCTTAATCCATTTTACCCTTCAAGAATACCTGCGGGCTCATCCCCACATTTTCGGCGCAGCTCACGCAAGAATCGCGGAAACTTGCTTAACTTACCTAAATTCCGACCAGATCAAGTCCTTTTCCACTACTCCCTCCCCCAACCTCCAACACACACCATTTCTCCAATATTCTTCTCTGTATTGGGGAGTTCACGCAAAAATGGACCTTTCAGATTGTGCGAAACTGCTTGCGCTAAAGCTGTTTGACGATTACAACCGCCACATATCCACTAAAATCCTCATGAAAGCACAGAAGATGTGGAGTGTTGATGTGGATAGATTTTCTGGGTTCAGTGGTCTACATTGCGCGTCCTTCTTCGGGATTGTTGAGATTGTAGCTGTCCTGATACAGATGGAAGGTTGCGATCTCAACGGAATGGATTCTCCGGGTAACACACCTCTCATGTGGGCTGCTAGGAATGGGCACGAGGGAGTGGTGAAAATGCTACTCGGACGAGCCGGCATCAACCCCGACAATCCAGATAATCAGGGCCAAACACCACTCTGGCGGGCTGCCTACAATGGGCACGAAGGAGTGGTGAAATTACTGCTCGGGCGAGACGACGTCAACCCCGACAAACCAGATAACGACGGCCGGACACCACTCCGGCGGGCCGCTTACCGTGGGCACGAGGGAGTGGTGAAAATACTGCTCGAGCGAGACGACGTCAACCCCGACAAACCAGATAACTACGGCGAAACACCACTCTGGTGGGCTGCTTACAATGGGCACGAGGGAGTGGTGAAAATGCTACTCGAGCGAGGCGATGTCAACCCCAACAAACCAGATAATCAGGGCCAAACCCCACTCTGGCGGGCCGCCTACAATGGGCACGAGGGAGTGGTTGAAATACTGCTCGGGCGAGACGATATAAACCCCGACAAACCCGATATCGACGGCGAGACACCACTCTCGCGGGCTGCTTATAATGGGCACGAAGGAGTGGTGAAAATGCTACTCGAGCGAGACGACGTCAACCCCGACAAACCAGATAACTATGGTAAAACACCACTCCGGCGGGCTGCTTATAATGGGCACGAAGGAGTGGTGAAAATGTTACTCGAGCGAGGCGACGTCAACCCCGACAGGCCAGATAACGACGGTCGAACGCTACTCTGGATCGTCGCCTCCGAGGGGCGCGAGGAAGTGGTGAAAATACTACTCGCACGAGGAGATGTCAGGCCCGACAAACCAGATAACGCCGGCCAAACACCACTCTGGGGTGCCGCTTGTAATGGGCACGAGAGAGTGGTGAAAATTCTCCTTGCCCGAGCCGAGGTCAACCCCGACAAACCAGATATCTACGGCCGGACACCACTCTTCCCTGCCGCCGGCCTCGGGCACGAGGGAGTAGTGAAAATTCTACTCGGACGACAGGAAGTCAATCCCGACGCACCTACTGTCAACGGCCGAACACCACTCTACCGTGCTGTTTGGAATGGGAGGGAGGGAGTGGCGAAAATACTTCTCGAACGGGACGACGTCAATCCCAACAGATTAGATAAAGACGGCAAAACACCACTAGATCGGGCTACTGAGGAAGGCCACCAGGGACTGATAGCGCTACTCCAGTCTCCAGAATCTGTTGCCCGCAGCCTGTCCTAAGATCCACGAGCCATTACACCCCTCACCCCCTTCAAATATCGATAGCCTCTACCACCCCCGCATGGACCGCAATAACCCCACAACGCGTCCATTACCGCCACCGCCTTCCCCTCTCGACCCCGCCTAACCTCCTCCCAGGGCTCGAGCCCCCACCCTGCGCTAATTCTCCTTATTCCCCACCACGGAATGGACAAAATTGCACGCTCATCAACGAACATGCAAAAATCCGGCCATGAAGACAGCAGTCTTGCACCCTAATATCACGAAACCCCCCAAACACATAGGAAAATTTTAAATTCATTGTAGAATACATAGCAGAAACTAATATTTGATATAGAGAAATTTCTTTAAGTAGTGTTGAAAGTTTAGGGTAATGAGGTGGGTGGTGCTATGATTTCTTGGGCGCGGTGTTAATTCTGTCCAGGCACTATACTACCTCAAAACCTCACCTTAAATATTTCTTTCCCGGTCGGATGAAATACCCGTCCCAGCCTCGGCACGTGTTTTCTTATCATATATCCAGTCAAGTCAGCTTTCATCAATCCCTATTTACAGTCTAGATTTTATCGTTGGTGGAAGATATTTCTATTGTATCAAGATAAGCCAGTATGGCTCAGAATTTCCCTTAAATTTTCTCTCTTCCTTCTTCCCCCGTTGTAGATCCTGTCTGCACATCTATTTTTTCTTTCATTTTTCCATAATTCCCTCCCCCCCTCTACTCTTGCCGTGAGGGTTGTTTAGATATAAATAGAGCAAAGGATATAAATTTCAAGTATTTCCGACCACTGGTTCAAAAGCTATAGAAAATTAAGTGTTAGCATTTGTATGAAGGTGGTGGGTTTCCACCAAGAACACAGTTCAACGAATATCATGTTCCTATATATATCATACCACCGCACTCCCCCCTCCATCCCCCACATCTCGATTCAAATCCAAGGTCTTCTCTTTCACATGTGCTATGACAGCACAGATAATGATGTTACTGTATGTATCGCGCTATCACACATCGTATCGCGCTATGTCATCTATCATTTGAACGCGAAGTCGAAGCGAGTGGCATATTATGATTGCCTCAAGCCTCGGAACTTGCTAATATAGAACGCCCCAAGCCCTTAAGTCCGCCCACCATTCCCCTCTCCTACCCCCCCCCAGGATCAAAACTGATGGCCCATCCTGTCGTGACTCCCCCACTCCTACCCCTGATGGGGAATTCCAATGACCTTGTACGAGTACATTTCTCTCGCCGAGTATAATACCTTCCCCTGTTGTAAAGAAATGATATCGTATGATACAGTGACGCTAGCAAAACCTTAACTCTGCTTCAGCGTGTATCTGTCGTCTAAAACAGAGTTATGTTTTTCTGCGCTCACTCCATCAACTATTGCTTCTTCTCATGCTTTGGGATATATTTCGCCAAGATTGTAGGCAAATACGGTGATTTCTCCCAGAGTTATCATATTCACAGGAGATTTACTCTACACTCTCGGTTGGTTATTTTCAGCGATGAGTTAAATGTTAGATCCGGCATCGCTAACCTAGACTCGGAACCTAGACTCGGATAGAATGGTATTAGTCAGCGCGCCCCCCGCCAAATTCCTACTTAGGTTAGCCAAACGGTTTCAATAAATTTATGTCCCGGACATTACTCTTGTAGAAATACGGGGTAAAGTAGACTCGTGTTGGGGGCATATGTCGGTTCCGAAAGCAGATATGAAGGGGAAGTATACTCCAGTATATGGTACCCTGAATAACGTCAAATGTTAATTCTAGTCCCTATGCACACTGTGTTTGTCCTTTCCGACATACCGCATCCCCCGAACCGACATACCTTTCGACATGACTATACTCCACGGAAAAGAGAGTCTACGGCATAACGAGAATGCCCTTTACAAATAATCCCTGCCCTAATATAGTTGCATGGGAGTTCTCGCCTCAGCATGGGCTTGCTTCGTCGCGGGTTACTGTATTACGAGAAATGTGGTAACCTGGAGAAAGCCCCCATGATACAAGCACTCGTACTAGGGTATGGTAGAAAAGGGCGGAAAAACAGATCAGCAAGATCATGGGTTGTAGTGATGAGATAGGTTGCACCCGCATAAGTGGAAGGATTCTTGTCTTTGTGGACATCTGAAATTCACACTGAATGGGTTGGTATCTTACAAGTAGCACTCAACCATTCAGATCATAATGAAATTGCTAACGCTTGTAGGTAGCGAAATCTCTTGGATCTCTCAAAAGAGCTACCCAAAACACCCTGTTCCTCGTCCTCCTTTAGTCTCATTATTGCCCTATACAACTTGATTAAATATGTACATAGGTATGATATGATACATGGCGGTCACTTAGTGCAACTACCCAAGATTAATCACATCCTGCAACACCCCCACATTTTCACTATTGATCATCGATCAGCGCTCTGATTCCTTGTCCCGCCACCCAAAGTTTTCCGCCCATCCCTACCATACCCGAGTACAAGAGGACTGGACCTGGCGGTCGCGACGAATAGAAAAAGGGATTGTCGTTACCTCGCCAGAACCCGGTACCATATGAGAGCACAGTGCTACCCACATCAACTTTAGGAAGAGCGATGCTGTACTCGTACCGTACGGTAATTCTTTAAATTAGGTGATAAGCTATGTGTCTTATTTTACTTTGACGAAATCAACCGAAGTGTGCTGCAACGCATCGCTTCCCCAGAATCAACCGGGGAGAACAAACCCCCGCTAAATACCATTACTACGGTACTGCTCTGCTAGTGCATCATAAATGCTTCTGTTTTTATTATTATTAATGCTAATGGGCGGTATACCAAGTATTTAAATTTTGCTTCCATTATTTTTGTGGGTTATATGGAGGAGAGGAGGAGGTTGCTGTTAAGGAAAAAATTATGGGTCTTCGTTCGTTGTTCGGTTAATTTTGTCAACGCACAATGGTTTTTTCAGTTGATCCATTCGGTGTTGCAAAGGAGGCCTTCGATAATCGAACCCGGGGGGTTAGAAGAGAAGGGGGTTTGAATCGGGGCTTGTGAATATGGAGATTGAAGGAGGGCATCTTTAATGTCTTAGAGCCTGTTTGGCTGCAACGGTTCCGTTCCGTTTGGTGACTGCTTCTGCTGTGAAAATCACGTTCTCTCCGTTTTGAAACGGAAGGAAAAGGGTCATTTGTATGGGAGAACGGAACTGAACGGTTACAGCCAAACAGGGTCTTAGTAAGCAAAAAGAGCAGGGAACTCTTGTCAGAATTTCTACCTTCAGCCCAACTCTGTTAGTATTTATTGCGCAGAAGCAGGGGAAGTGGAGTGCCGGTTTGCTAGATTGTTTGCCTCTTCTGCCGCATTTTGATTCCTTCGCCTATCATTTCATTTGTTTCTTCGCTCCCAACCGCCCCTAAATATCATTGCCTACTGCTTTGCTGGAGGGGGTTCTAGCTTAACCCCCCGGTTCTAAAAAGCGTGTTCCCAGTCCTTCGATCATTTTTGATGGCACCCCCCCATTCGTTGTAACATTGTGTTCATTGGGGCTTGGTGTCCTTAAAATACGGTATCATATCATACTCGAGGAGGGGATTCAACAACAGACGCTTTAGGGAATTGGTGAGGTTACACGAATGACCCCACTTTTCTTCAGCCCTAACTGTATAGTTTGAATAAAGATACGGTATTGAATCTTCAGCCCTTAAGAATTCCCGTAAGAGCAGACTCACTCCATCATCCATCATCCATCATCCATCATCCACAATATCCGAACCTGCGAAAAAAGTGAAAATGTCCCAATCTTTCAGTCATAACAGTCATAACGTCAACTCTCTAAACACGAGCTACACTGTTAACTTTACAGTTGCCGACGACCGATCGAATATCCTAGCATGGCTGTCCCCCCTGGATCCCAAGTCACGGCATCAGGATATTCGAGACCGCCGTGTCGAAGATATAGGGGAATGGCTCTTGCGAACTGAAGAGTTTAGAAGCTGGGGCACTGGTCGTATGGGAGATAAATCCGGTAACGCGGTCCTCTTCTGTTATGGGGATCCGGGAGTCGGTAAAACATATATTAGGTAACAAAGACAAACCTCGCAAGATGGAAGAAAAGCGCAAGCGCTGACTAGCCACGATATCAGCTCACTAGTGATAGACAGTCTGTGTGATCAGGCTGGAGAACAAAATGCCACGGTCGCATGCTTTTATTTTGATTTTGCCGACCAAAAGGACCAGTCCCCCGCAAACACGATGGGCGCCCTGCTGAAGCAAGTGGTCGGCGGACTTGAGGAAATCCCGGAGGAGATATCGCAAGCGTACGAAAAACAAAGAAAAGCAGTTGGGGGGCGGGGACCTCTTCTCTCGGATATTGTGAAAATGTTACAGACTACATCTTCTAAACAGCCCACCTTCATATGTATTGACGCTCTTGACGAGTGTGTACCAGAATATCGGGCCAAGGTTCTTGTTGCACTAAACGAAATTCTCCGGGAGTCTCCAGGCGTTAGAATATTCGTGACTGGAAGACCGCACATTCGATCTGAGATCGGAAGGCGTCTTTCTGGAGGAGTGATGAGTCTACCCATAAGCACCAAGAAAGATGATATTATTAGATATCTTCACTCTAGGTTGGAGGAGGACACAACCCCCGACGCAATGGACAGTAGTCTGGAAGCGGACATCCTGAAGAAAATTCCCGAAGATGTCTCAGAAATGTATGTATAAACAACAGCACAAGAGAAGATACAATCATGTACTGACAGATACATATATAGATTCTTGCTAGTCTCGCTCAATATCGATGCCGTCCTACAGGAAACCACAATCCATCGAAGGCGACAAAAACTCAGCGCAATGACAGATGGCCTAGGGTTAGGGGATGCTTATGGCGTAACGCTAGGCCGGATAAAGGGACAGGGTGAGGAGAAAGCGAGGCTTGGCATGGCGGCTTTGATGTGGATATCGCACTCAGAGCGGCCCTTGAATGCCGATGAATTGTGCCATGCTCTAGCAGTCGAAATTGGATCCCTGAATCTCAATGCCGACAATGTTCCCTCAATAGGTACATTACTAAGTTGCTCCCAAGGACTTATTGTGGTGGAAAAGGAAACCTCTACTGTCCGCTTAATCCACTTTACCCTTCAAGAATACCTCCGCGCTCATCCCGACATTTTCGGCGCAGCCCACTCAGTAATGGCAGAAACCTGCTTGAGTTACCTCAATTCCCCACAGGTCAACGCCTTTTCGGCCGGTCCCTGCCCCGACCTCCAACACGCACCATTTCTCGAATATTCTTCTGTCTATTGGGGAGTTCACGCAAAAAGGGACCCTTCGGATTGTACAAAATTGCTTGCGCTAAAGCTGTTTGACGATTACAACCGCCACGTATCCACTAAAATCCTCATGAAAACACAGGGTATGGGGAGTCTTGGTGTGGATAGATTTTCCGGGTTCAGTGGTCTACATTGTGCATCCTTCTTTGGGATTGTTGATATTGTAGCTATTCTGCTACAAATGAAAGGTTGTGATAGCAACCAAACGGATTCTCGGGGTAACACGCCTCTCATGTGGGCTGCTTGCAATGGGCACGAGGGAGTGGCAAAAATACTACTTGAGCGAGACGACGTCAACCCCGACGAACCCGATAACGGCGGCCGGACACCACTCTCGTGGGCTGCTTGCAATGGTCAGGAGGGAGTGGTGAAAATACTACTCGAGCGAGACGACGTCAACCCCGACAAACCAGACGACGAAGGCCGGACACCACTCGCGTGGGCTGCTCGCAATGGGCACGAGGGAGTGGTGAAAATACTACTCGAGCGAGACGACGTCAACGCCGATAAACCAGACGACGAAGGCCGGACACCACTCATGTGGGCTGCTTGCCGTGGGCACGAGGCAGTGGTGAAAATACTACTCGAGCGAGAAGACATCAACCCCGACAAACCAGATAACGACGGCCAGACACCGCTCTGGTGGGCTGCTTTCATTGGGCATGAGGGAGTGGTGAAAATACTACTCGAGCGAAACGACGTCAACCCCGACAAACCAAGTAACGACGGCCGGACACCACTCGCGTGGGCTGCTCGCAATGGGCTCGAGGGAGTGGTGAAAATACTACTCGAGCGAGACGACGTCAAACCCGACAAACCAGATAACGACGGCCAGACACCACTCTTCCTTGCCGCCGCCCTTGGGCACGAGGGAGTAGTGAAAATTCTACTGGGACGACACGATGTTAATCCTGGCGCACTAAATACCAAGGGCCAAACCCCATTCTATCATGCTGCTTGGAATGGAGAAGAGGGTGTGGTGAAAATACTACTCGGACGGGACGACGTCAATCCCAACAGTTTAGATAACGACGGCAAAACACCACTAGATCGGGCTACTGAGGAAGGCCACCAGGGAGTGATAGCGCTACTCCAGTCTTCAGAATCTGTTGCCCCCAGCCTGTCATAAGTGTGAGGAGCCATTGCACCCCTCACAGCCTTCAATTGTCAGTAGCCCGCATACACTACAATCACTTCACAACACCCCCACACCCGCCACTACCTCCACCTCTCGATCCTGCCCAACCTCCTCCCGGGGCTCGAGCCCCCGCCCTATGCTAATTCTTGTCATTCCCTCCCCTCCGGGACCTATTTTCCGTGGACAAAATTAACTCCCCATCTACGAACATGAAAGACTCCGGCCACGAAAACAACACCCCCCCACCCTGATATCATGAAAACCCAAAAAACATATTCAAAATTTGAATTATTATAGAATACATAGAAACTAATATTTCATCTAGATAAATTTCTTTAGGTGGTGTTGAACGTGCGGGTGATGAGGCGGGTTGTGTTTCTGTCATTCGTGGGTGCGCAGTTAATTCTGTCCACACACCATACTACGATACGACAGAACCTCTTAAATATTTTTTTCTTAGTCCAATGAAATGCCCGTCCCAGCCTCGGTGCACGTTTTCTCATATCCAGTCAAGTCAGCATTCACTAATCCCTATCTACAGTCCAGAGTTTACCGTTCATGGAGGGTGTTTCTATTGTATCAAGATAAGCCAGTATGGCTCATTATTTCCCTTACATTTATTCCCTTCTGTTTTTTCTCGTTGTACATCCTCTCTGCATATCTATTTTCTTTGATTTTTCCATAATTCCTCTTTCCCCCCTTTACATGAGGGTCATTTATATGTGAATAGAGCAAAGGATATAGGGTTCAGCTATTTCCAACCACTAGTGTAAAGCTATGGAATATTAGGCGTTAGCTATGGTATGAAGGTGGCTGGTTTCCACCAAGAACACAGTTCATCGAATGTCAAGTTCGTATAGTTATCACATGGCTACCCCTCCCCGCCGGGAGGCCAAACCCGAACCCGGAAGATCACCCACACCTCTCACCCGCCCACTTAGAAGGGGCCAATGTATTCAAGAACCCCCTCAAACAAACCCAACCCCCACCCCCACCCCCGGCCCCCACATCATACCTTGAGATAAAAAAACTTGCGCTAGAACTGACTCCATGTGCAACCTAAGGCCCTGTTCTACAGCGATAGTTCTATTCCATTATCCCATACAAATGACCATTTCAAAGAGGGGAGAAGGCCATTTTCACAGCAGAAACGGTCACCCAACGGAACGGAACCGTCACAACCGAATAGGGCCTTAGATATAGATCACCCGCACCACATACGATTTCAGAAAGGAGCACTAAGGCCGAGCAGGGCCCCAATCGTACTATTCTCATCTACTGTACACACCGGGAGTAGTTTTCTACATTGTCCAAAAAAGCCCAAATTACGGCTCCGGATCGTTGCTCCGCTCCATGCCGGTATGAACACTCCCCCTCCGCCCCCCACATCCCTGTTGAAATCCACGATTTTCTTTCTCACACGTGCTAGCCCGGATAACAGTGTCACTGTATGTGTCCTGCTATTGCACATCGTATAGTACGCTATGTCATCTTACAATTTGTACAGTACACCATGCTGTCGCGAGTGACATCTGATGATTGCCTACAACCTTGGGACTTGCTAAATTAATATAGAACACCCCATGCTCTTAAACTTGCTCACTACTCCTTCTCTCTTATCCCTTCCCCCTCAAGACGCAAACTGAGAGTTCGCCCAGCGGGGACTCCCCCGCTCCACCCCTGTTTGGGAACTCCAAAAGCCTTGTACATTTCTCTCGTAGAGTATGTCACCCCATTCTAAACAAATAATACTGTGTCGTTCAGTAAAACCACAAACCCTAACCCTACTTCAACGTGTATAGGTCAGCTAAAACAGAGTTATGCTTTTCTACACACACTCCATCAACTATTAGCTCTTTTCATGCTATGGGTATATCTCGCGAAGATTGAAGGCAATACAGTGATTCTGTTGGAAATGATTCTTGGCCAGCCGAATCCTATTAGGTACAGAAAGTGCGGAGAGGGCGTTGCTGAAGGCGGGAACGAGAGAGAGATTAAAGGTCAAATAAGAGCCATGTTACACCCGAGGGCAAAGTGCATGAGTTTTCGTTCAACGCAACCATCGCTAAAAAACAACAACAAGATGACCCCAACTGGTGCGAGGCCGAAATCCAGCATAATGCCAGCAATACAACATTCCAGCACATTCCAAAGAAAGAGTACGGATAAGACTACAGAAGCCTTGTATTACCTTATATAAACGTAGTATTCTAAGCCGAGAAATGGTGAAAATGGGTCCGAGTCTAGCACCGCAAAGCGAGTCTGCTCCAGGGGGCAAGTTAAGTTTCCCGGCAGACACCATCAACTGATATGGAAGTGGTGGACCTTGGGCTCCACAATCCTAACCTGACTCCCAATTCTACCACAAAAAATTGCCAGTTCTAAGAGAGCCTTGACTGGAGCATGTAGGGACTATGTAAGGGGTTCACGGAGGCATGGTGGCGGTGATCCGTGCTTTGTGTGCTTTATTTCGGATGTGAAGATTATTTTTTTCTTCGATTGTGGCATTGCGGAAAAACTCATTCACTTTTGTCCTCCGGTGTAAGCCCAGCCAGATCAACAAACCACTGCAGCCCTGGTTGCCGGAACTGGAAAACTCATAGAGAAAGAAGCGATAGATGGGGAGTGTGTAACCCCCCCCCTCTCATACGGTGGCTTGCGTGCAAATATTGAATCCTTCATGGCAAAATGGCCTCGTTGGCAGCCCTCTTAGCTAATCAAAAAAAAAATCGAAGTTGTGAGGTTACACACTTCCCCTCCACGGCTTCTTGCGCCATATCCTTTTGTAGAAACGGTAAACACCACCGACAGTGATATTATTGCGGATTTAAAGCTAAGGCACTGTTATTTAACACTTTCCTCTAGGTAGTTAACGTGACAAGATCTCTCACACAACATAGTGAGCAGCCGGAGCCATAAGCGAAAGTCACAGCCGTTCTCTCCAGGCAAGTGCCACGGCAAATTAGACCCGTGTCACACCAAGCGAACAATCCTGGTTCATTTAGTAAGTTAAAGGGAATTCTGATAGGTCGTCTTCGCAATCACACAGTCAATTCCCCAACGATGCCAAAGCATTTCTCTCTGCCTTGGACTGCATATCCCGCACCAATGCCAGTATTCTGCCCGGGTCTCTCGAGGTGAATTAGACTCACCCAAGCAGTTTATACGCCCTCGGTTACTGCCTCGGTCATAACAAGAAACACTTGCAGGCATGCCAGAATCTGCAGGACTAACCCGGCGACTGAGTTAGCCCACGACAAGGTAGAAGAAAGGTTTTACTTAGCGGGTTCTGGATTTGGAAGACCTTTTCGGACATACGGAACTTTCTATATAAGAAAAAGGGACCTCGCTGCGTATCACATTTTCTGCCCAATACCGTATTAACTTGAACAAGAGAGCCATGCACTATGTATGTCGTCAAAGTTGTCACCCTCTAGTAAGGTCTGGCATTTTTTTGTTTTTTCACCCCCACTTGTTTTACGGTAATATTCACCCCTTGTCCAACATAAGGAATTCTCGAATACATAGCACACCGCTCTCGTATTGAAGTTAATAATACACTGTCGACCAGCTGAACGCTGTATGTACAGAATAGGACACCATGGCTCGAATGGTAAGCCCTGGGACCGGTTAGGTAAATTAGGCAAGATCAATATACCCCTATCGGAAGTAGAGATCGCCGACACCTGAACCCAGATTCAATTAGGGAACACTCACTGCCAACAGGCCTTCATACTATGGGACGCTGGACTTTTGTGATATCATAGATGGAGAGGATGTAAGGGACAATTAAAGATCATCATTTATCACTCGGTATGTGAGTGGCAGGTGGCTGGTGGGGTGGCACACACGACGGCAGTGTAGGCCCAGTATTCAGCCCTGATAGATAATTGCACACTATACACACGCGCTAGAAATGTTTGTACTATAAGAACTCGAGGAATAATGCAAATTCACGCTGGAACGTTGGGGTTAGTCTTAATTTCGGGACCTCCTTCTGGCCCCAAAATCAATGGGCCACCTGGTCACATTCCCGGCCCCGCACCGCTCCAGAAAGAACACTAGTTGGAGTTGCCTTTGGTGGTAAGGTCTGGCCATTTTTTTCTTTGTTTTTGGTCTTAGGCTCTGGTAGAGGGGGTCAGTTTTCACTGAGTCACAGTCCCCGTATCAATGCGATGGAATTCAAGACGCCTTGGTGCGAGGTTCAATTATTCGAGTTGTTACAGTATGATTACTTAGTCCACACTGGTCTATCGAATCATAGTTCCAGATTGGCTCCGGCCCAACTAACCCGTTCTGGTTGGTGTATCGTATCATCTAATATTAAAAATAAAATAAAAAGTCACCGGAGCAAGGATGGGAAAACCCCAAAAAGAGCAAAAAAAGCTTCTCCCAGCCACTTCTCCCCATTCCAATGCAGCATTAGCTGTAGCTTCTCCCGCAGTGACTTATTTAATTCTGTTTCCCTCAACTAGTATGGAAGTTGAAAGATTTAGGCAATCTTTCCCTCATCCATTTTCATCACAATTGGGAAAGAGTTCTGTTCTTGTTGTGTAAAACTTGTGCAAATATTCTTGAGATGTTCTTTGCTATCGATCCCGCAAGGTGTGCTGTGCTGTTGTGCTGGCGGATATTGACTACATTAATCCGGCATTTACACTACCCTCTTTCGGGATAGGATTCTTGGTTGTTTCCCAGCTGGTGTGTTTCATGATACCAAACAGATTATGAAAAATATAAGTCATGAGGGGTGAAGAGCTCAGCTGGTTGAGCTCCTCCCCTCCATATTGTCATCTACGGCAAGGGGCTAGTTGAAATCCGAAAGGTGTGGCGTCAGACCATTCACTCGGCCGTGTCACTCGTAGTCACCATTCACTTATCCTAGATATGGTCATGGTGTAATTGCTCGCGATGGGCCGGAAGATCCCTGTACTGTTGTACGCTGATGCTCTTAATGTAAAAAATATTGTATTCAGGTTGTCTGTAATAGAGGGGAGAGAGTGAGGGGAGAGTTAAGACTAGAAAAAAAATTGTACAAAAAAAATAAAACCCGCCGACAGGAAATTATAGCAAAAGGAAGATTAAACGCAGTAAAGTAAAACTATAAGTTATCAACTAAACCTTCTCAGAAGAGAACTATTTCGCCCCACCGACTAGAGACTAAGGTGATTTGTAGATACAAGCTCAGAAATCTCCACTTTCCAAAATGTGGTAGGGAGTTTCAGGCGGGGGTGATAACATATGTGCATTCCCCTCTCAGAAATATGCCATCATACAGGGTTCCATGCCCTTCCACAATTGATTTGGTTTGGCTGTTTCCAGAGGCTCTAGAAGCTCTATCACCCTTTTATGGCCCTTCATATATGCAGACATGAGAGCCGTTTGGCCGTGATCATCAGGCTTATCGGGGGTTACCTCTTGCCGCTCGAGGAGCATCTTCACCACACAGTCATGTCCCCGTGAAGCAGCAGCCATGAGTGGTGTTTGCCCTTCGTTATCTTGTTTGTCCGGGTTGACCTCTTGTCTGCCGAGAAGTGTTTTCACCATTGCCTCATGCCCATTTGAAGCCGCACGTAGCAGAGGTGTTCGACCACGATTATCTTGGCTGTCAGGATTGACTTCTTTGCGATCGAGCAGTGCATTCACAATTTCCTCATTCCCAGACCATGTAGCCTGCATGAACGGCGTACTGCCGTATCTACCTGGTTTGTCGGGGTCGATCCCTGCCCGTCTGAGCAGGATCTTTACAACCTCCACATGTCCTTTCCCAGCTGAGTATGCGAGGGGCGTTTGGCCGGTGTAATCTACCGTGTTGGGATTGACCTCTTCCCGCTCAAGTAGAAGTTTCGCCACGCCCAGATGTCCTTCTAGAGCAGCATGTAAGAGCGGTGTTTTGGCGTGATTATCCGGCTTGTCGGGATCGACCTCTTCAATCTCGAGCAGTATTTTCACCACTCTCTCATGTCCTTTCTGAGCGGCATATGAGAGCGGTGTTTGGCCGTCGTGAGAGGGCTTGTTAGGGTTGACACCTTCACATCCGAGTAGAATCTTGACCACTTCGGTATTTCCGCACCAAGCGGCATAAGATAGCGGTGTTCGTCCACAATTGTCTATCTGGTCTGGATTGACCTCATCCCGCTCAAGCAGTCTTCTCACCACCCCCGCATGTCCCCTCTCGGCAGAATACGAGAGGGGCGTTCTGCAGTAGTGACGACATGGCTTGTCAGGGCAGACCTCTTCCCTTAGGAGTAGCATTTCAACCACTCCCTCATGCCCATTCTTGGCAGCACAGGAAAGCGGCCTTATGCCTCTATTATCGGGCCTGTCGGGGCTGACGTTCTCGCACCTCAGTAATGCCTTGATGACTCCCTCCTGTCCCGCCTGGGCGGCATAAGCTAGTGGTGTTTGGCCTTTATAACTTGTTTGGTCTGGGGGGGCATCCTTCCGTTCAAGTAGCACTTTCACCACTTCCATGTGCCCATTCTGAGCTGCATATGAGAGCGGTGGTCTTCCGCCAAGACCCGAGTCATTAGGATTGACATTCTCCAGTGCGAGGAGTATTTTCACCACTCCCGCGTGCCCGTTGCGAGCAGCATGCGAGATCGGTGTTTCGTAGAGGTCATCTTGCTTGTCGGGATCGACTCGCCCCTGCTCAAGTAATATTTTCACCACTTCCTCATGTCCATTTTGAGCAGCCCATATTAGAGGAGTATATCCCCCAAAACCTCCTTTGTCGGTGTCAGGAGCACCCATCTCTATCAATGTGGTTACAATCTCCACAATTCCAAAGAAAGACGCGCAATCTAGTCCACTGAACGGTAAACCTTCACGCGCATGGACCAATTTATACTTTGGTTGTCTTAAAAGCAATTGGACAGATATGTGACCATCATACTCTTGAAACATCTGGAGCGCAAGTGACCTGGAGCTGTCCGAGAGTTCTCTTTTCGCGTGGATTCCCCAGTTTATAGAACAGTATTCCACAAAAGCTGTCTCCATGGAACCGGGAGCGGGGTCAGTTGAAAAGGCCTTCACCTGTCGGGAATTCAGGTAAGTCAAACATGACTCTCCTATTGCCGAGTGAGGTCTACCAAAAACATCTGGACCGAGGGAAAGATACTCTTGAAGCGTAGAATGGATCAGTCGGACACATGATCCTTCCTTATCCACGGTGATAAGCCCTTGGCAACAGCCCAGCACTTCCGACATAGAAGGCACTTTGTCGGTATTGAAATCAGTAGTGCCGGGCTCCACTGCTAGGGCATAGCAGAGTTCATCCGCCATCAATGGCCTTTCCGCATGACTGACCCACATCAAAGCTTCCATCCCAAGTCTCGATTTGTCCCCACCCTGTGCTTTTATCCGTTCTATCGCCGCATCATAAGCATCCTTCAACTCTGGTGCATTTGTCGTTTTTATGAGCCTTTCTCGTCTATGAGATACCGTCGATTCTTTCAAGATTCCTTCGATATTTAGGGCAAGGAGTAGAAACCTAAATATATCTATCAGTGGATAACGAGACTAGATACCCACTATTTTTGGCCCGACTCACATTTCTGATTTATTTCCCAGAGTATCCAGAATGTCTGCTTTCAAACACTCGTCCGTGGAATCGGGATATTTGTCGTTGACTAGTCTACCACGAAGGTAGGTGATAAAATCATCCTTGCTGGGGTCAACAAATACACTTGCCACTCGTCCAGAAAGATGCCCTTCTATCTCAGCCCGAATATGGGGTCTTCCCGTCAGGAATATTCGAGTGCGCGGGGACTTGTCAAGGATTTGTTTCAATGACTCGAGAACTCTAGCTAGCTGTACCACAGCGCATTCATCTAGGGAGTCAATAAATATAAATGTTGGCTGTGAGGATGTGATAAGGTCCAGCATCTGCATGATTTCAACAAGTTGCAGCACAGGTCCACAAAGGGAGTTTATCTGTTCTCGTAAGCCCCTCGATATTTCATCGGGAACAATTTCCATTCCGCTAATCATCTGCCTCAGTAAGGAACCTAGTATATCGGTGGCGGAAGTTTCGGCCGTAAAGTCGAGGTAAAAACATGTAACGGTATTGTTTGGTTCCCTAGCCGGATCACGTAGCCTGTCTACCACTAGCGAACTATCATGGCAGCCTGTTAGCACGAGCTCTCCTCTCCTCTATCCCCCACGAATAACCGTTGGTACCTGATAAATGTTTTTCCAACGCCCGGATCTCCGTAGCAAAACAGAACTGAGTCATCACCTCCACCCTCTCCTCCCAATCCGCACCATCTTCTAAATTCCTCACTTTGTATAACCCATTCCCCGACTCCTTTGACACGGCGCTCTTGAATGTTCCCGTGCTGTAGGCCCTGCTCCAGGCGTGACAATATGTTGAGGAGTCGAGATCGATCATCGGGGATTCTGCTGTTGTTCCACCTATAATTAGAAGAGCTCGTAGCATTGAAGGAGTTGTTTCCATCATTGGGGGAATACCAAGACATCTTTCACCCTTTAATCTCCGAGGGAGTTGGACAGGATGCACTATTGAGTATGGTTGGTTGATGGTTCTCACCGCAGAGAAAGTGGGGGAGTTGAGGGGAGGAGGGAGAGGTTTGCTAATGTTAGTGTGGAGTTGCTGGTATTGAAAGCGGTGTTGAAGAAAATTTAAGCTTAAGCGACCGGTGGAGGTGAGACTAGTACCACTATGGGGCTTCTTAGAGAGTTTGCGCAAGGAGATCTAGGTGGTAGGAGAACAGGTTATTTTCTCTTAACCTAAAAGTCTTTGACACCTAAGCGTGTAGCTAGACCTGGAAGAAGGGTAAAATAGGGGTTTTCAGGCCTGAAGGAATCCGATCGCTGCAGAACAACAAACAAGCTGCAACAGGGCACTCTTTTTACATTTTATTAAAAGATTTTACTGATGATGATATTAGGCATTCACTAGCAGATTATCACCTATTCTATGGATTTCAGTGTGGTTTGAACCCAACTTGTAGGGCCAGGAATCCTAATTTGAGCAAAGAACAAATTTGAAGGCAATGCGATATTACCCTATTCAATCCACCATCTCCTATGATATGATAGTTTAAATGAAGAGATTGAATCTTCGGCCCTTCAGAATTCCGCAGCAGACTCACTCCATCGCCCATCATCCACAATATTATCCGAACTGCGAAAAAGTGGAAACGTCCCAACCTTTCAGCCACAATGTCAACTCTTTAAACGTGAGCTACACTGCTAACCTTATATTTGCCGACGACCGAACTGATATCCTAGCCTGGCTATCCCCACTAACTTAGACCCCAAGTCACGACATCAAGATATCCAAGACCGCCGAGTCGAAAGTATAGGGGAATGGCTGTTGCAAACCGAGGAATTTAGAAGCTGGCAGCTGATAGTGGGGGAGATGAATCCGATAACCCATTTTTGTTTTGTTATGGGGATCCCGGGGTGGGCAAAACATATATATTAGGTAACAACGACAAACCCCGCGAAATGAAGAAAAAGGCAAGCGCTGACTAGCAATTGGTGATAGACAGCTTATATGATGAAGCTAGAGGACAAGATGCTACCGTCGCAGGTTTTTATTTTGACTTTGCCGTCCAAAAAGACCAGTCCCCCGCGAGCAAAATGAGCACCCTGCTGAAACAGGTAGTTGGCGGATTAGAAGAGATCCCGGAGGAGATATCGCAAGCGTACCAAAAAACAAAGAAAAGCCCTCGGAAATCGTGAAAATGTCACAGACTACCGCTTCAAAAGAGCGCACCTTCATAGCTATCGACGCTCTCGATGAATGTGTGCCAGAGCATCGAGCCAAGCTTCTCGATTCACTAAGCAAAATTCTCCAGAATTCTCCAGGCATTAGAATATTCGCGACTGGAAGCCCCCATATCCGACTCGAGATCGGAAAGCCCCTTGCTGGAAAAGTGACGAGTCTACCTATAAGCACCAAGAGAGATGATATTATTAGATATCTTCACTCCAATTTGAGGACGACACAACACCCGATGCGATGGATAGTAGCCTAGAAGCTGAAGAAAATTCCGGAAGACGTTTCCGAAATGTATATAGAAACAACACTAAGGAAAGTACCTCAAGCATGCGCTAACATATACATGTCTAGATTCTTGCTAGTCACTCTGAATACCGATGCTGTCTTGTAGGAAACCAGAATCCATCGCAGGCGACAAAAGCTAAGCACAAGGACCGATGGATTAGGGTTAGGAGATGCTTACAGCCCAACACTGGGTGGGATAGAGCGACAGGGTGGTGAGAAAGCAAGACTTGGCCTGGCCGCGTTGATGTGGATATCCTACGCAGAGCGGCCCTTGAATGCCGATCAATTGTGCCACGCTCCGGCAGTCGAAACCGGATCGCTGAATCTCAATACGAGCAATGTTCCTTCAATAGATACATTACTGGCTTGTGGTCAAAGACTTATTGTTGTGGAAAAGGAGGCCTCTACTGTCCGCTTAATCCACTCTACCCTTCAAGAATACCTGCGGGCTCATCCTGACATTTTCACCGCAGCTCACTCAGTGATGGCAGAAATCCTCCTGAGTTATCTGAATTCCCAGCAGGTCAAGCCCTTTTCCACCAGTCCCTCCCCCGACCTCCAAGATACACCGTTCCTCGAATATTCTTCTATGTATTGGGGAGTTCACGCAAAAAAGGACCTTTCGGTTTGTGCGAAACTCCTTGCGCTGAAGCTGTTTAATGACCACAACAGCAACATATCCACTAAAATTCTCATGAGGGCACAGAATATCTGGAGTATTGACGCGGAGAGATTTTCCTGGTTCAGTGGCCTACATTGTGCATCCTTCTTCGGGATTGTTGAGATTGTTGCTGTTCTTGTACAGTACAGATGGAGGGTTGTGATATTAACCGAATGGTTCTCTGGGTAACACACCTCTCATGTGTGTTGCTAGGAATGGACACGAGGGAGTGGTGAAAATACCGCTCGAACGAAGCGACATCAATCCCGACAAACATGATAGTCTATCTTCGGCCGAACACCACTCCGGGGCGCTGCCGAGAATGGACACGGGAGAATGGTGAAAATGCTACTCGGATGAGGAGACGTCAACCCCGACAATCCAGATAGGCGGCAAAACACCACTGTTTTGGGCTCTTCAGAATGGGCACAAGGGAGTGATAGAGCTACTCCAGCCTCCAGCCTCCTGAATCCGCCGCCTCCAGTATGTCATCAACACCAGGATCCATTGTCCCTCTCTCCCCCTTCAGATTTCCATAACCTGTGTTCCATCCCCGTAGGCACCGAAACACCTTCACCACAGCTCTACAACACGCCCATCATCGCCACTGCCCCCCCTCGCCCCCCTCTAGTCTTCTCCCCCGGCTCAAGTCCCCACCTTTTTCTAATTCACATTTTCCCCCTACTCCCGGAATAAGCCTACGACAGAACCTTATCTTTAATATTTCTCCTCCTGCTGTGGGAAATGCACACCCCAGCTTCCGCACCGACTTTCTTATGCAGTCAAGTCAGTATTTATCAATTTCTATTCATAGTCTAGAGTTTGGGGTTAGTAGGAGATATTACTATTGTATCAAGATAAGCAAATACGGCTCAAAAGTTCCATCAGATTCGCTTTCTTTTCGTGTTTTTTTTTGCCTGGATGCATACCCTTTTTGAAGATTGATTTTTTCTTTAATTCCCTTCCTTCCGTTTCCCGCCCTATCTCAAATATACACGGGAGACTTATTTTGATATATATAAGCAAAAAGACATATAGTTCACGTATCATATTCCTAACAGCACGTGAGAAGTCATAAAATTTAGAAGTTAACAATGGTATGACGGTGATCGGCTCCCACCAAGGACATGGTTTAACGAACATCATACCAACTGTAGATCCCACCGCCCCCATCCCGCTGGCCCGAAGGCAAATCTTGAAAACCACCCACACTCTCCACCCTCTCCACTCCAAGGAAAACACCGACGTATGATACGATATGATAGCAAGAACCCCCTTAACTCCCAAACAAAGCCCCGTCCCACTACCCACATCACAACCTTAGAAAAAGAAAAAGGAGAAGAAAAAAACAACTCCCAATGGAGCTAAACTCGATACTTAATCTCAGATATATATCACCCGCATCACGTAGGATCCCAGAGAGTAATACCAAACAGATCCCAGACCAAAATTCAATTCGGAAAAAACTATTGGCCCCACAAGCAAGGCGCTAGTTTATACAGTGCTTCAAGGCATAAATCGCAGCTTTTCACTTCTCCTACTCTCCATTCCTGCCTGGATAAACACTCCCCCTACACCCCCCCTCTCACAGCTCGGTTGAAAACCTAAGGTCATTTTTTATATGTTTGGTTGGGGGGGTGTTCCCGTATGCATGTGCTATGGTATTACATGTGCAAACACCTGTTGGGGGTATGTTTCAACGAGTGACACCTGGTGACTAGCTCCAGCCTCCGGACTTGCTAATGGCACGCTCTATGCTCTGAAGCCAGCCAACTACTTCCGTTTCTAGTTTTCGGTAGAGGGTTGGTTATTTGGTAGCATACCACTCGTAACTCGTGGGTAGGCTGTGTATCATAACCTTACCGATTTCGCTTGAAGCACGCACTCGAAATACTGTACAGCACATGCCTTTTTCATATATGGCAGCCCTCACTAACTACGAGTGTTCATTTGCGAATTACGCGATACTGCAATGAACCGGAATCAAGATTTACTATCCCCCCGCCGCCAAATAACGATAGCACTGGTACCTAGCTGCCGAGTAACCAACCCCCCCTCTCGATCTCTACCTCCTCCTAAAGGTTTCGGAGACGAGTGAGCACCCATAAACTTACCATCCTACGGCACGAATACTTAGAGATAAAAACGAGGCTTGCACGGTGGATGGAATGTCCGCGCTTGGGAAACATGGGTCTTTTGGAGTCTGATCGACTCATTTGCTCTCTACTCCTGTAGAGATTACAGGGTGGGGGTGTGATCCCGTATGACCCGAGTCTCCGCTCTCTCCCTCTCTCCCTTTCTTCCACCCCAGTTTTAAGATTCGCGAGTACGGGAGCTAGCATCCGGGTATTGTATATACCGTACTGTACACTGCCGAGCGAGAAGGATGGGAGGATGCGAATGAGAGGAGGATGTTTCTCCGAAAGTCTCAGGCATATTCTGGAGTAGAGTATATGCCCAAAAGGAAAGAAAACAAAAGAAAAAACACACACGGTGTTTATAGCACGAATGAAGGTGAGACTACAAGTTTAGCACGGTGCGCTGGTCTCCTAGTACTCGATTTAAGTTAAATTCCAGCATCCAACGATAGGTTCACCTTCAATCCCTCTACTCAACAATCTATACAAAATCCGCAACCTTCCACTCTGGGACGAAGGAAAAACAAAAGGTTTTTCATAGATTAAACCTCGGTATGTGACGTATAGCCGAGCCCAGCCCTCATTATCTACCGGACGGGACCGGCAAATTTCTCTCAATGCAATGAACCGGAAAATGTGTTTCAGGAGGAGATATCGCAAGCATGCCAAAAACAAAGAAACGCCTTGCCGGCTTGGGACCTCGACTTTCCGATATTGTGAATGCTACAGACCGCCTCTTCCAGGGAGCGCACTTTCATTTGCATAGACGCTCTAGACGAGTGTGTGCCGGAACCTCGAGTCAAGCTTCTTAATTCGCTAGGCCAAATTCTCAAATAGTCTCCAGGAACTATCATATTTGTGACAGGAAGACCGCACATTAGTTCAACCCGAGATCGGAAGGTATCTTGCAGGAAGGGTGAAGAGTCTACCCGCAAGCACCAAGAGAGATGATATTATTATATATCTTCATTCCAGACCTGAAGAGGACACAACTCCGGATGCGATCGATTGTAGTCTGGAGGCAGATATCCCGAAGGTGGTTCCCGAAGACGTTTCCGAAATGCATGATAGCACGAGCTGACAAATCTAAATCCGGTGGGTTCGTAGGATTATTCCTTGAAACAAGCACAATTTTTCGGGGAGAAAGAGTTTGGAAATTGACAAATTTCTGGTGTTGGAAACAAACCGGATGACATACGGTAAGAATGCCTATGGAACTGATGCTTGATTTTATTCTATTTCTTGAGTGAGTGGTATCGTGCGCCCAACGCCCCCAGGCGAGGGGCAATAATAAGTGAGAGGGAAAGGGGGAGAGAGGGATTACAGAGTGCGGAGCACGGGTATTTAGCAATATGAAAGCTTGTAGGAAGGTGAAGAGGGGTTAAGCGTGAAGGGTGGATGGAGAAAACTAATAAAGAAAAGGGAAGAAGTGAAGGAAACAAAAGTGCAGAGGAAAGAGGAACGAAAGCAAGGCCAGTAGTGATAATACTAAAAAATGAAGTGAAAGAATTTGAAGAAAACAAGTAACTATACAAGACGTATAAATTCACTCCAGCCAGGAAATCCAAACCCAAGTAATGCCTCTAGTGATGGTGAGAATAAAAGGGAACAAGGACAATGACCTGATAATGTCAAGCAGATAGCAAAAACATATTGGTCATTCAATCCCTCTCCCCCGCCTCCAATTGCTCCATCTCATCGCAGAATGGATCACCTCTACCAATACCTCCCCACCACGCAATCTTTCTGCCAATAATAATCCCAACCGAGGTGAGAACAACCGTTCCAAGAAACAGCGCATAAAACTACCTATCTACGAACGCGAGGTCGAGGGGCACGCCCAACCCCTCGCTGATCACAGTGCTCATGTGCAGGGGCAAATTGCTCCCAAGCAAAGGTACCGATGTGAGGACATAGACGGGGCTGATCGCGGATACGAAGAGTGTGAGATTCGGATTCTCGCCTTTGAAGGCATGATCCATAACATCAGGCGCTGCACGGGAGAGCATATGGAAGGTTGTCATAGCCGAGCTCAGTGGGCCGGTAATAATAACCCCCGAGGGGGCGAAGCGAATTTGGCGGGACCAGGAAACACGACCGAGAAGAGGGTCCCAGTGTTCTGCGATGATTGCCAGGACGTTGTTCATAGGGTTACTTTGCGAGAAAGATGATTTGTTTCGGTGTAAGTGAGGGGCGTGGGCGATGGAGGTTGCGATGATCCAGTAGACGCGATAGAGGCAGAAGCCGTAGGAAATGATGTAGTTTGCAGTACACGCCCAAATAAGGACTTGGCTTGTTGCTCTGATGACAGGCGACGTTGAAGCTCTGCGAACTCTGCAGCAAGTGAAGTATGCATCGTCTCTAATCCACTAACTTCCTTAGCTATTACGGCATGTTCTACAGAAATAGGTTAGCACGATCGGCGCCTTGAAATATGGGCAGTGCAGCCTAGAGAACGAACGCTGAGCATCAGCATTTCCACAGATTGTGGAAAGAACTTTACTCATCAATCCTTCCAGAGTGGCCTATAGACGGTCATTTATTAGCAAAGTCGTCAAAACAAGACATAGGCAAGCACTCAAGATGAAAGTTTTCCTACCTTTTTATCTCTGATCCTTTTCTCCAGGAACTCATCCTGTTGCGTTTAGTTTCAAGCATCCCAACGGTATAGTAGCATCTGGGCGACCTTGAGCGCGCGAAATTTCAATTTCAGTAATGGGCTGCGACTTGACAGTAAAGTTATGCCATGTCGTGGAAATACAATCGAACCGGGCTGAAAAGTGCTGGTCAGCGAACGTTTCCCTGCGATACGGATGCTTGGGGTTGAAATCGTCTAAACATGCAAACTCACATAATAATGCCATCAACTATTTAAATATACGGTTAGGAATAACCAGCCAAAGGTCCGGAGATTAGACTTACTGAGACACCTATCACCGCTACTCTTGCCAGAAATCCTTCCCTCAGAGTTCTGGTAGTTGGCTGGAAGGCTATGCACCGAAAATTGCCACTTCAAACAGATGAACATATCGCCTTCGCCAGGTAGATATCCTAGCTCCCACAACAAGTTGCGCAATTCAAACGACGGCGCGACCGCAACCAAAAAACCATCAGAACCCTCACGCGGCTCTGAAAGCCGGCTTTCCCAGCCAAAGTCCCCCCACTAGTTTACTCCGCAGAGTGCGGTACACAGTAGTCATCCAAAAGGTCTGACTTCGCGAAAATTTCCACCGGTAGCATTTCGGTGAAGGCAACTGTGGCTTTCCCCAGAGGCCTGAGGATTTTAGGGAGCATGCTCCGGTTAGGGGGGGCGTGCTATTCAATCGGGGTTTTTTTCCGCAAAAATGTATTATGCTGGTCGAGGGTGTTGAAAGGTTGTAGCCTGGGGTGCAGTTGAGAAAAAGCTTAAAGAGGAGGCCAATATAGGTGGGAACCAGTTACTCGAGTACAGTACAGTGCCGCTAGCGACTATCTCTGTGTTACCCATTTACTCACTATGAGCATAACAACACCAGTTGGAAACAACCTTACTCGACTGGTAGGGCCCAGAAACATCTATCAATAAACGAATTGTACTAGTACAAGAGATCGACGAGCAGTTCTTCAAAGCTCTAGCCACCATTATTCCGGCCATAATAAAATGCTTATAATAAGAAGAGCTCTCCTATGATATAAAAATCATGTGAGTGATATCCACTATGAGATGGAGGGTAGGTACTCGAGTACTAGCGCTAGTGGTTACGGTATTATTGATTTGTTTGACTGATCCCACAAATTTCGCGTCTCTCTGCTCACAATTGAGCATGCTGTCAGTCTATTAATACACTACTGTGAGAGCCTGGCTTCTTGCTAGGGGATAGAGATGGCAGAGGTGGGTATATAAAGATAGAATAGAGCTCTAGTAGCCGTGTCATGCAAGTGATGAATGTAGTAGGTGTAATGTATCAAGAGGTTATATACTCTCCCGGTAGTAGGGTATTGGTTGTGATCAGGATACAGTACCCTGACATGATGACCTAAGGCCTAAAGTTAGTTGGCCCCTCAACTAGAACTTATTTTCTATAAATTGAGCCAAACGTCCTTCCCTTCTTCCCTTTCTCACACACAAATACCAGCTCCACAACTTCATCCAAACAACCAACACATTCCTCTACTTTGTCAAAGCACCTCAAAACTTGGAAATCAAAATCACCAAACACCTCAACAAACCTTTCATCTTCAAGATCATCTCCTCCTTGTTTTCTTCCTGGTCTTCACACTGCCCGTTCTTACCTATCTATCCTGTTAAAGAACAACCTCAATCTGATACCTTGGTCACTACTAAAGACCTTGCAGCCCTTGCAATCATAAATGGCCCAACTCCTAAATTCTTTGCAAACATCACAATTACGAATGAAGACACTTTGCAGAACATTACAGCTCAAGTTACATATGTCTACAATACAACTGCTGGGTACTCACATGGTCACTGGCTTCAAGAAATATCTGGAAGACTTGGTAGCATCCTCAAAGAAATGAAATGCAGGCAGAGAAACAAGTTTGGAAGTCACAGTTTGAATCTCATTGATCAGGGCGATGTAGCAGCGAGAATTTGTGGACATCCTGGGAAGTGGGTACCTTGTGACTATGTTGGGTATGCTGGGTTTTGGATCTCAGATTATTGTGCATGGTATGGCCTGGCTCGAGGATGGAGATAATAGCTTACTTGCATTTCATAAGCCTTAAGAGGGGATACTTGCATGTGCAAACTGAAAAATAAAAACATAAAAAACAATGTCGTTGAAATTGGTGGGTTTCATGTACTAGTAATTAGTTTAAAAATATCAACCACTAGTCTCCAATTGTTTCTTGTTTCTCACAGCCCATTAGAGGCAAATAACTTGTGATTGAATCAGAACATCAAACATTTTGAATTTTCTTAAGGTTATAGAAAACATTAGTTTTCTTTGTTTCATTAACACACTTGTGTGAAATTAGAAAATATAATTATTTCTATTTTAAACTATTGTATTGTGCTTGTGTGATCAAGTAGGCACTCATACCTATGATTCTATTCCTTTTAGCATGTAATTTAAAACTATAACCTCAATTCTCCTACCTGTTCTTATCTTTATAACTAGTTCTATGGTCTCCTTTATATTGAATTTGATTCCTTTAGTGTAACAGGTTTACTCCTGTCTAACGAAAAGGTACAATAGAGGGCTAGCGGTTGACCGGCAAGCGCTAGGTCTAAGGGAGGCTTCAGAGAACTCGAAGGTAATGAGGGATAATAGTTAAAGGGCAAGTGGAACTCTGAGATCGCCGTTCAACCAAGTATATTCATAAAACATGAGTCTGCTGAAGTCTGCCGTTCTCCTGCTAGCCAGGAGATGAGTTTAAATACAAGAGTTCTCCCAGAGCGATAGTAATCAGATATCCTGCAACCAGGATCGATCATTACCGGGCAGTGCACCTTGCCCTGCATGTCCTGTGATCCCACATGAAACCTAAGAGTCATAACACTGCCTCAATGCTATCGTCAGCTTACATGACCGTTCCTTCACTTGTGTTCCTAAA
>Ga0307509_10001336_pt1 | contig 41764 bp, 37 predicted proteins | sample 10_EM_MG_FD_202245 | JGI IMG/M metagenome (GOLD analysis project Ga0307509, IMG submission 202245) | Populus trichocarpa ectomycorrhiza microbial communities from riparian zone in the Pacific Northwest, United States - 10_EM | ecosystem: Host-associated > Plants > Roots > Unclassified | place...
TCTAAGAATACACTTGGTTGAACGGCAATCCCTGAGTCCCTTAGCCCAATTTGTCCTTCAACTATTATCCTTCTAGCTACCGGTCCCTTGAAGCCTCCCTTAGCACCAGCGCTAGCAGGTCTATCCCCGGTCCTATTGTATTTTCGTTAGACAGGAATAAACCTGTTACAGGTAGGATAATCATGTTTCCAAGGTAGGGTAACTTCACCCAGTTATGCCTTTATTCCCTTCGCGAGTCTGCGCGACAAGATATAATCTTACCCCGGAGACCCGCGAAACGTTTACTTTGTTTCCTTAACTTTATGCCAACATGTCCTCCGAAGGTTACCCTCCCTTGCAGGGTAACTTTGGCCTACCTAGGTTACCCTGTCTAGCCCCATGTTACCAAGTCACTTTGTAGACACTTGTATCAACTCATATCTACCGTTAGTATACTAAGTATACTGGTCTATCCTCAATCTGGTTACCTCTTGGTGTACAATATCCGCTCAAGTTTAGTCCACTGTAGCTACCTATCTATAGGGTCGTTACAGATGTTGCTCCACTTCCGGCAGACCTTCTTGTATCGGTGAATCAGTTGGAAGATTGATATCGTAGGTATTGCATGCTCTCCAGCGCATAACCTCTAAAAATGTTGCGAAAGAAGTTGTACTGTTCACACACAGGAGTGGTTCGGGCATGCAAAAGATAATATCAAAGACTAACATATAACTTGTTTCTTGACCAGGCTCTCTACAATGACAGGCAGAGAGGAGTCGTTAAATACTCAATAATTCTTCAGTCTTCAACGTATCTTCTCAACACTCTCACGCTATTTCCACAAGATATCACGCAATGTTCACTGCCCCGCTTTCACCTTTTTTCTACCCCGTCGGGTCAATTATCAACACATCTCCTCGCACCAATCACCGCTTGTCCGGCCATAGGGATTTCTCCGATCTTTCTAGCATCTTCTACACCCCGGAGTTGTGCGTGTTGGAATCCGGCGAGCGCTGGGGATTTCCAACAATTGCTTTGAGTTAGTGATCCGTTGCAAGGCTTAGGTTGTCTGAAACCTCATTTTCTGGTTTAGCCACAGATTTTAAAGGATCTCCAGCCGAGAAGCTACAAGAGTAACCAATTTCAGCAGAATGCTTATGCAAACTGAGGTTACAAGGTTAAGATACAACATGCCATAGCGGGGGTTAAATGTGGGAGACTTATCAGTCAACTCAACACGGATTATTAAGATTGCAATGACTATGCTATTGATGCGGAGATCAAATCGGTTCCATGGATTTGTCCTCTTAAAACCATTGTGAGGTTTGGAGGTTCAGAGGCACCAACAAAGCATGTGCATTCTCCCATGATCTAAGCTACCACACTCCTTCACACAACGAAAATTAATACTTTGCGCATGGGGCTGCAGATTACCCTGGACAGAGCCCCTACTGTCGAGGTCTATAACGCTACCCGCAAGTCCATCTCTAACATGGTTAATGACATTCATGCGCACTATGGGCCAGAGCAACATCCTTCCTTACAGTCAAAAAACCTGGCTAAGGTTCCTAAGACTTTGAAAGACAAGGGCCTGTTTGGCTACGACAGAAGAAGTGGCAACTATTTTATTACAAAATAGTCTGTTTGGAAGAAATTGTTGTAGCAAATGGTCAGTCATTTGTTACTCTAGGAAAATAACCTTAACTTAGCCTCTTTAAAAACATTTTTACCACTACATATAATAACTTAAATAATGGTTTTCCTGCACACAAATTCCATGCTAAGAAATAATATCTCCTACACACACCAGATTTTGTCACTACAACTCCCCTCATTCGTCGGACCACTATACGGACTTGCATCAGCAAAAGTGCCCATTTTCTCCGTATACCTCATGAGGTATGGAGGGATGGGGGGTCAAATTATAAAACTCCAGTTGATGTATGAGTCATCTAGACACCGATAACCCCCAATCAAATCCTGGATTACAGGGTTAATTTTTGTTTCCATAATTTCATTGCCTCCAGGTGTGTATTCTTTGGGAGGAACTTCATCTTGTTTGGGCCTTTATACGCAGCTTTCAACCTTTGACGATTCTACTCAAGTTTATCTGGCCTTACCACTAACCACAAAAATTGTTCCGTTATGGACATTTGCCCGACGACTTATTCATGCTTTACACTAGCCCAAACGAGCCATCAACCTTCACATCCTCACTACTATTTCCCCACCCAATACCACCGCTCATTCACTCACATTTGCACACTCTTCGCGTCTTACAACCTCCCCAAAGTGCTGTGCCCTATCATTTTCCTCATTTTATTCAGCCTTGCTTATATCTGTACTTCCTTCTTCACACCACCCCCTGCATTATTTCTACCCTACATCTTTCTTCTCGCATCCATTGCCATACGAACTATATTCCTCTGTTTCGCGCTATTGACTATTTTCTCCTGAATCATGCCTGGAATACTTCCTATTCCCCTGCTTCTCTACTCTCCTGCAAAGCTCAGTCAAATCACTGATATTTAGTAACAGTATTTGGCCTTAAAATCACTTCCTCGTGTATACGCCATTGCACGGAAATCTTTCTTGCACATTCCACATCCCTCCTGGTTTCTTCCAGGCTCTCGGGAGGTTTTACTCGGCTCAATGTGACCTTCTGCTGGACTTTTTATTCCCAAACTAGGTTAAAGTGTAACGCAAAATAGTATATTTTATTTAAATACATTAATGCTCTCCAATTATTTTGTACATATTTTATTTAAATAATAGATCTGGGTCAAATGGGACGTCATTCGTCTTGATCCCACCTCTCATCACGTCCCTTCACGATTTTACCCGCTTCAGGATCTTAATTATTGACTTACACATCGCTCTCCTTATCCCCTAAAATCACCATCTTTCTCGTCTGCTCCACCTCCAGCGATTGAAATCTCAACACCATGGGAAATCATCGTGGGAGTGTCTTCCGCCTCTGAACTCCCCTGATGGCTTCTGCCTAGGAGTGTCACGCACCCGTCTCCCCTTTCCTCTCTCTGAGGTCTCTGGCCTCCCGTCCCACGGGGTTCTTGACTCTGTCTTCGTTAAGCTCACTTGCGTTGATGTTTCTCCCCCTTACCCCTCACTTCGCGACGCGCTTCACTGAGCGATTTGCACGGTCGGCAACCCTCTTTCCATCGTCAACACACGGTCGCTAGCTTCGGGCTATCGATGAAGTAGTTGGCATGGTGGCCCTGCTCTCTGGTATTGCACTCCGTCCTGAGTTGCTCGGTCGGTACGGTCGGCATTCAAAAAGTCGTGACCTCGTATCGGTCCTCCGTGTTCGTACTTCTTGGTTACTGGCGAGCCTTCTCTCTCCTGCTTCCCACGCGTTAGATCCGCTTGCACCGTACTGCTACGCCTAGCTGGCACCTTACTGCCTCCTCCTCTTACCTCCTCCTCGGGTCTCCCCCTCGTCCGGGATCCCCCCCGGTAGTGACGCTCTCTCTCCTGTAATAAGGGTCCACATGAGAGGCGCGGTAATTTCGTCCGGTCGGCCCTTGGTCTATCCCTTGTGGCTGGCATCCCCTCTGCTGAGTGGCTCTCCTCGCAGGATGGCTCCCCTCGCCTTCTCCACCCGCTACGCGATTTACTCTACGGTCGCAACTCGTGCTGGTCACGGTGTTCCATGGTATTGCCCTGGCTCCTTGGATGATCCTAATGTCTGGTGCGTGCCGCTTACGGGGCAGTCCGCCCGTGTCACATCTTGCCCCTAAGCTGTTTTGGTTCGGGGAATTCCCGTAGGCAACAGGCAGCAGTAGTTTTATCCTTTCCGCTCCCTCGGCCCTGGCGCGTAAGATTCTTTTATTTTATTTTGGGGGGCCGCTGAAGTGTTTGTGTCTTTCCCTGGTTTCGTCCCTATACTTGTCTTCCTTACGTATCTGGAGGAAGGTATTGCTCCGTCTTGCTTTCGTCTTAGGTGCTATCAGGCGGGGGATGGGTTCTGGGTTCGAGGGGTTGGACTTTTCCCATGAGGGGGTGAAGCGAGTCATTGGATTGTTTACAGGATTTGTTTCGGTCATAGCTAGCACTCCACACTGTTTCTTGTACCTTAATCAACGAATACATGATGATAAAAAAAAAAGAAAAAGGAAAATCACCTAAAATCACCTAGAGTTCATGACGGGGCAGAAAGGGCCCCAAAAAACATGGACCCCGTCCTTGTCCAGGCCCTGCCCCACTCAACCGCCTGGGGCAGGGTGTCTTTTGCCGCATTCTCGGCCCCTGTCCCCGCTCAGGCCCCTGCCCCACCCAGACCCCAGAGGGGTCCCTATTAAAAATAGGTTGTAAGAAATGTGGCCCCATCCAGGGAATGAGTATGGGTGGACCGCGGAGGGGGGGCCGGGAATTACGTGACAAATACCCCCCGGCCCTGTGTAAAGCCGGGGTCTGGCGAGTGAAAACCCGCCAAGGCCCGACCCGTAACGAACACTAGAAATCACCAAATCCAGATATTCTGCGGCTTGTTTATCCTCCAGTGCAGAGTGGGACTCCGGATCCTGAATAAATGCAGTCTCCCGCCGCATGCGTTTAAAGGGCTTTTTTTGTCTGCTCAATGAGTTTACTTCTCACCTCCGGAGATAACCCTTACCAAGTTGCCCGCTGTCGAACATCAACATTTATATTGGCTGTTAGTAAGCTTCTCTTTCGAATGGCACATTTGGAACTCTAACGATTCCTTACTAACTTTGGGCAGTTAGAACCGAGAAATCGCGACGTTGAATAAATGATCTGGAACTCCAAGCCGTGAATGAATGAATGCAGGCTGTGGTAAGACATATTATGACATCGTTAGTACGATTCAGGCACGATTTATCTCCACTTCCCTGATTTTTCCCACCCGCAAACTACTTATAGAATAAGAGTTTTGCTATCACTTGAGTACCAAATTGGAAGCCAAATTCCTTGAAGAAAAAGTCTTTTGTTCCCTTATGGGGAACTATAAGAGAACAGAACCCACCTTTTGTTTACTTGGATGGGATGAAAACGGATCATTTTCCAGCAAATATGTAAATTTTGCATTGATTTTAGTTGCTGGTTTATGTGATAAGTCATAAAGGTCATGAAGGATGTTTCTGGTTTAGGAAACCAGATGTGACCTGGCACAGGACAGCCTGGATTTCAACACAATGAATTTAATTAGCTGTGTCAGGTCTCAGATGGGACGTATTTTGTTACGCAAAAGACCCACAAAGGTCATCGCCAGCCTTCTCATCTCCACATTCCCCCAACCCAGCCCTGCAGCTGCCTTTGCCTAATAGCTTTCTAAAAGATCATGATTTTTAGCTAACCTTACAAAGAGATTAACAAACTATGTGTGATACCAGACCATATCTGCAGCGTTCTCAAAACCTATCCTCTTATCACCATGTAAAGAATTGCTTGTTGTTGACAGTGAGGAGATTGGGATCCCAACGTCAGATGCGGGAAAGTCCCGATTGCATGTAATCTGTCCCTGATGGGACGGGAAGGTTTATTTCTGTTCGGTACGATAGGGTGAAAAGTGTGATCAATTGGCTCAGAGATGGCCTGAATGTAACTGTGCTGCCGGCTCTGGAGACGAAAGTACCAGGGAAGGGCCATTACCAGCCGGGGATGGTGAGTACTCCTTACTCTTGTATATATTGGAGTTTGGAAGGATGGCTTAGTTGATGTTTGATAGGAGATGGAGTGCACAGTTGGGGATCCTATCTTTTAGTAGAATGGTGCAAAGATACATACTGCAAGAGATACTATAGCTTGGTTTGCAGAAAACAACATATAGGTTATGGAATTGCCACACAATTCCCCAGATCTCAATACTATTATTGAGCACTGCTGGAATATGGTAAGGGAAAGGTTACCCCAGTACTTTACCAATATTCACGGGACCAAGGAGGGTTCAGAGACAGTTAGGAAGCATCTAGCAGAAGCCCCCAATCAGGTATGAGCTCAGGATATTGAAGGTGAATTTCTGGAACACTGGTGGGAGTCTCTGTCCAATAGAGTTGCTACTATCTTAGATGCAAGAGGATGGTATCCAAAGTCTTAATGTTTTTGCTTTCTAATTTTATATATACCTTGTCTTGTATTTATTACATGAGTGTAAATATTTTGAGTTCATTCTAAGCGGTTATGGTTGAATGAGTAGTAAATTTGTAGTGGTAGTAGGGCTGACATTGCGTTGCTGTACGATTACTTTTTCACTCATCTTTTAGTAACCATCTGGTTGGCACTACTTGGAAACAGAAAGGTTCCTATCGTTTATGCCAAACGGTCAACATGTTTGCACAATGTGGAAAGAGAACGAGACGGTCATTGTTGAAATTTCCCCATATATTTCCTATGTAAATTCAGCACACTGCAGTGTATTCTTTTACCTAGTTTGTGATTTGGCTCTGCCTGTCCACCACATACATTACTACAGCTAAGATATATATTATTGTATTTTATTGTTTGTTTCAGGATGGTGTCTGGGGGTGTAACATGTGCTTTCCAATCAGGTGTTTAGGATTTTACAGTTGTTTATGCATATCTTATGCACCATTCTTGTCATGATATTTCTAATAGTGGCTCTACACCCTTATGTTTTCACGCATATTATTTGGGTTTTACTTTGCCAGATTTCCTGGTCAAACATGTTCGCACTCATGTTCCTTACATTGTTTTCCCTATAGTTCTCTTGCATATATGGACGCACACTTTTCTATATACCAGGTACTACCACCCACGTGGCCTAGAAGGTATTAAGAACCCAAACTCCTACCAATCCCTTCTTCGCCTCCTTGCCAAGCATGCCTCGCAACCCCCCTCTTACTTGGGAAGTATTATCAACATTGAATAGATTGTGCAGTATTCACATTAATGAACAGTCATTTGGATGGGACAACGGAACGGAACCGTTGCAATCAAACAGGCCCTGAGAGGCTGTTTTCCTATTGACCGCCGTCTGGCAACCAGGGATGACCGTCCAAGCAAGTCACTTAGCTAAACGGGCTCTCCGTTATATACCAGGCAGCCTACTAGCTAAATGCACAACAATTCTGTTTTCTTCACATACCTTTAACTGTCCGTCTCTTCCCAAAAATTAAATTTGTAATAGTGGTCGTACTACACGGTGACTTCACAAGCTTTTTCTGATAGCCGTCGTAAAGGTCTTTGACCAATTTTCCACAGGCCTAGATTCTTTTGGCTTGACCGTGAAAAAGTTACCTTGCCTAAACTAGGCAAACACCATATACTTTGCCGCACTCTCCGCCAATTTCAAGCCGCTCTTAATGGTCAGTATCGTTTCCGGTTGTTTGACGGATGTCTATAGGTAAATGGGCCCTAAGCAGCCTTCAAGGTTTGAAGGCACTCCAAGGGAGTGCCCGACTGCTCTACTAGGAAACAGCTTAACTAGACTTTTTATTGTTATGAGGTCTGGATGAGAGAAGTACGTGGTAGAAGAATGAAGACGTACAAAGAAGGCAAGGAGGAAACGTGTGTATATTGATTCGATGTGTGCCTTTCTTGTCCGTATATCTAGGGCAAAGCAGATGGTTTAAATACAAGAAACCCCACCACCTATCTTCTTTTCCTGGAATCCTTCCGTGGTGATTATCGCTCACCAACTCGCACTCGGTTCCGACCCACTCATCGCTTTCCTCTCCACACATTTCCGACCACCACTGCGAATCCTTCGACTAGTATACAAACTAGGTATACTCGCCGCTCCTCCGAGATTTATAATGACTGACAAAGGAACTAGTAACTAACAACAAGGAAATATAGGAAAAGGTACGAACACCAAATGTAGTGGGCACGTAGTGATCGCCGGTGCTTTCCAACACTTTTCTCAGTAAATCCCGATCGTACAGTGACAACCTTTTTGACATCTGCCAAAACTTGTTGCACAATTGAAGCCCGAATCCAACAGGAACTTTAAAGACTTAATTGACAAAAAAGTCTTATGTAGCTTCCATTTCTCAAGAGTTTGAGGTTCCTCAGCGGCCAGTCAGCCTCCCTTGAGATGATGATAAAAGCAGTGGAAACCTAGATCAAGAAACAATGGAAGGAAATTTCAAAACAAATGTGAACAGCAGTAAAGGATAGGAGCGAGAAACAGAGTCTGCAGAAGTTCTTCCTCTGTGATTTTAGGGGTTGAGTTGTCAATGTTTCTACAGTTGTACCATAAAAGTCTTGTTGAGCTGTCCACCTTGTTGAGCTGTCGGGCACTCCCTTGGAGCGCCTTTGGACCGAACTTTGAACGTCGCTTATTGTGTTTCAAAGTGGCGGGAACCTTGGCACGGTTAAAGTCACACCCCTTCTCTGAGAAGCTGACGGAACCTAATTGCAAACACCCCCCTCTACTGTAATCAAACCCTCTCCATCAAACGGCTCAATGACCTCCTTGTCCGCAGCACGAACTACGGAAACCCACCCCCGCCCTGCTGTAAAAACTTGAATAATTGGATGGTGTGCTAGGTCGTTGGACTTTCCTCTCCTAGTAGGGTCAAGATATCCTTGTTTCTGTTGCTCCATCGGGGGAGGTAATGGGGCCGTCTTTTTGTTGGTTTTTTTGCCCCCTCTCCGCAGAAAGGAATTCCGGACTTGATACCGCATAAACTGGTGAGGCGTCTAGGCGCTAGTACATTGAAATAAGAAGCGTCTGAGGCGGAACTTACGATTGTGTCAAAATAAGGGCCCTGGAAGGATTAGTCCTGGCTACAAGGAGTTAGCCCATATAGTCTTACTGCAATTTCGAGACAAAACTAGGATAAAAATCTTATTTGAACGTGCTAGCAGCTTATGCTGTACCCGCCCAATGATTCATGCTTTTACGGGAGCCAAATTACCCTCCTCTTCCTCTCTACCCCCCCGCACTAGTCGCAATTCGACTACTCCCACTTTAGCATCACTGACCTACCGGGGAAGCACTTGCCCGTATTTGCCACGAAAATTTTGTTATGAGATGATAGAGAAAAGTGGAGCATGGTAGATGAAGAAGGACGAAGAACCTGAGGAGGAAACGAGTATATTTTTGATCGGATGCGTTTCTTTCTTACTTTCTATCTACACCGGGACTGAGGGTTTATATAGACAATACATAAGGGCTTCCAATCTTCTCCACTCCCGGAGAGCCTTCCAGACTTTGGCAGACACCGGGGAGTTTCGGTCTCCCTTCCGCTAAGTACTCCGATTCATCCTTCGCATTAACCTCCGATCGCCTCCGGCCTTATATGCGAATCCATACCTGTTCGTTCCTCCTCTTGATTGGAAGCAACTGACAAATGAAACTAATAATAACAGACTAACAAGATAGGGAAGGAACGCAGGAAACCTCTCCGTATGCGGAGAAATTGCCGGTGATTTTTCAACAGAAAAACGCTCCCTCGGGAATTTTGGTGCCATTTATCTCACTTCCTGACCAAAAATCGATAGTCTGCATTTTTTTCTTTCTTAGCAGATACCGGCGAGTATCTATCCCTGACTCATTATTCCATTTGCCCATGTACCCCTAAACCCACAATGGCTTAACGCTGTCTTTCCGTATTTCTAACTTTGACTGTTTTCCCGTCTACGGCCAAGATAGATAGATAGTAATGGATCGCCCCTCGGCTCATGTATCAGCTTCGGTATTTTGTCCAATGAAGTTAGCTCATATCGCGTCATTGATATTCTGGCGCTTACTCGTTGGGAACTGACTGTGCAGTAACCCCACCAGCTCGCCTTCTATAAAACCCCCAATATTGCTCTCACAGTCATCGCATAGCATATATATATTCAACACTCTTTACACAAATCATGGAACTCCCACCATATCCGGTAACCAAATTCGGCCAAGCAGAGCTCTTGCAGGCCGCCGAGCACGGGGATGAGGGAGCTGTAAAGTTACTATTGGCACGAGAGGATATCGATCCCAACGCGACGGACACCAAATACGGTCGAACTGCACTCTTCTGGGGTGTAGAGCAGGGGCACGAGGGAGTAGTAAAGTTGCTATTGCAAAGAGATGATATAGATCCGAACACGTCGGACACCCAATATGGTCAAACACCACTCGAGCGGGCGGCACGGCAGGGGCATGACGGAATAGTCAAGCTCTTTTTGGGACGAAGGGATGTTAATCTCAACACTCAGGGTGCAAAATCTCACTGGACCCCACTTGCATGGGCTGCGTGGGCTGGGCATGAGAGGGTGGTAAAGTTGCTATTGCAACATCAGGACATCAACCCCTACACAGCCGACACAAAACATGGCCTACAACCACTCCATTGGGCAGCGCAGCAGGGGCATGAGAGAGTAGTAAGGTTACTACTAGACCAAGGCGGTATCGATCCCAACACTGCAGACCCCGAATGTGGCGGAACACCACTCTATTGGGCGGCACAGCTGGGCCATGCGGGTGTGGTAAAATTGCTATTGGAACGAGAGGATATCAGTCCTGACGCTGCCGATACCGAATACAACCTAACCCCACTCTGGCGGGCGGCGGAGAAAGGCCATGAAGAAGTTGTAAAGTTGCTGTTGGAACGAGACGATATCGATCCCAACACTAGAGACGCCACATATGGCCGAACACCACTCTTGTGGGCTGCAGAGCAAGGGCTAGAGGGAGTTGTGAAGCTGCTATTGGAACGAGATGATATCAATCCCAACACTCCAGACACAAAATATCACCTAACGCCACTCTTGTGGGCGGCCGAGCGCGGGCATGAAGGAGTAGTAAAGTTGTTATTAGAACGATGGGATCTGGATCCTGAGGTGCCGGGCCCAACAGGCCTCACCGCCCTTGAGGTGGCTGCAACCCTGGAACACGAAGGGATTGTGCGAATACTCGCCCAACAGAAACCCTCGCTCCTCCCCAGGTGCCCTGCGCCGGAGCCTTCGGAGCCACATCCAGGCTCCGTTAAGCAACCAAGTGAGCGAGGCGTTTACCTGGGTTTCTCTCTTTTAATTGGCCTTATTGTCATCTTTTTGGGTGGCACCCTCCTTTTCATATTTTTATCACCGAGGGCCAGATCTAGGTTTCGTATGTTCCACAGGGGGTAAGGGCATCAAACCTCGCTTGTAGAATATAGAGAATATAGGGGGGTGGACATGTGTAACCGAGGCAGTTTTCGAGTAGAATATGGCTCATAAACACTACCTTCTGTCTTCGCTTCTTCTAGTTCTTTCTAGTCAGTCATGAATCTTGTTTTTTTGTTTTTTTTGTTTGCTTAAATCCGCGGTTTATTTCTATGGTTCCGGAAGTGTAGGGTAGGGACCAATTTTCTCACAAAAGGGTGTGACAGTTTGGGATGTAATCGTAACCGTAATGCTTCAACTTTAGATTATCACATCATTTAATATTGCCAAGATATATTATTTTAGTATGTTAAAAGTATAATAATATAAAATGTAACTTGTTAAATAATGTGAATAAAAATAAGGTAAATGTGAGTTCATAATATATGAATATATCAGAGACACCTAAAAATAAGAGAACAAGGTATTATAGATACTAACTAGCTGACATTCCATATTAACTAGCTCAGATTAAGTTCAGACTCAGATATTCATCTAGGTGAACTATACCTTGTAAATACATGTTTCTTAAAATTTTTGGAGCCATATCCAGTAAACGGGCCCATAATCTAATATATCTCAGATTTTTTCAACATTGTTGTACCTATTTTTTGTTTTATTTTCCCCTTTTCTTTAGCATGATATTTCTATATGCCCGATGATACCTATGAGGATGATTGAGTTAAACGCTCACAAAAGTGTGATAGTTGAGGGATTTGTTTTAAAATTTTAATTTAATTTTAAGTTTAAAGTTTGAAGATACCTGCGTTGTGGCGGTTTTGTCGCTATAGACCGCCGTAATTTGTTTGTGTTACCTTTCTTTTGATATTGGTAGCTCCAACAGCACTTTGAATTCTACTCCGTTATCGTCAATCACACAATGAGGCTCAAGCTATTATTGTTTGATTTCCCTTCATCACAATCGCCCACATCCCTGGCCTGCTCTCTGAATCCCCACAGAGATGATCCAACAATGACTAAAAGGGTGGATTGTTGTTGGTACGAACGGAAGAAGCGCATATTCCGGGCGAGTGTGTGCACGGAGTTTAACCACAATATGGATTACACAAAGATAGAATGGCTAGATACGGGTGAGAATGCATTGTTTTTCGATTAAACTACCTGCTTATCAGCAGTAAACTCTAGCTGCTCCCGGGTTAGGAATGCGAGAATGTACAATCTGACGACTCCTCTGAAAATTTCTCTATTATACAATATACAACATTTGATTTTTTCTACTGTTCGCTTGTTTGGTGTTATTGACTACCTGACCTTGACTAATTGCCGCCTGATATAAAAGGAGTAGTAGAGTAAGTTGTAAGGAGAAATTCAATCAAGCTGACGATTGATTTTCGATGCGTCACCCCATTACCGGTACTGAAACAAGAAAATCGGTGGAATAGTATGGACTTTACGGCAGGGGAGAAGTACAAGCAAACAACTGTCACTTTCAAAGAACCTTCAAGTAGAAACGAAAACTGCACCAGTCACGATCAATTCAAACTCAGTAAGCTGTGTTACAAAACCAACCCGGCAAATCGCACAAAAAGATAAAATCCTGGTCGCAAAGAATGCCCAACCCGATAGGTTTTCCGACTAGCTAAGTACAGGTCCAATTTTCCTTCTTCAAACCACACAATCCTTGTTGCCGCTTCTTCGTCACCGTTGTCATCCGCTGTAGGGAGGGGGAAGAAGGAAGGAAAGCGTGAGAGAAGACAAACCCTAATTTACATGGAAGCCTGTGTCCACTAAGCTTAGGCAACAGCCACCCGTTCAGAACTGCGAAACCTCCCAAAGCCAAGATCGTGACTAACTATCTATTTAGCCAAAGTTAATCGCAGATAAGCTAGAAAACAGCAAGTTAAGAAAGTCAATTTTAAACCGTAACAGTACCAGTCCGTGTCAACATTGATGCAACATATGCCTGATGGGTGAATTTTGAATTTCGACAACAAGATCAATTGTTTGCTACACACTGAGATTCACCATTGCCCCCATCGTTGCCACAATTCCTTGCTCGTTTGACTGAAATATATAACTTTAGGATGGACGGTTTAATCCTCGGGAGTGATGACCTGCGAGGTCGTGCCCAAAATAACGGCCGCGCCATTGTGAATACCTGCATGTATTTAGCTCTCGCATTTTATTAAATAATTCCATCATACTACTTCGGTCACAAGATTGGAATTGCCTTTCCTCCTGCTGTCGATGTTGATTCACCGGGGGCGGTGAGGTCATGATTTGGGGATTTGAGCTTAAGTGCTCGGGGGTGTCAGTAAACATCACAAATCACGCAAGATATAGACTCAAACGGGATGAACGGAGATGCCCTTCTGGATCTTTACTAAACTCCAGGGTATCTTCACATCACTCTTGCAGCGCCTATTCTACAAGAGCCCTTAAGTTGCTTCTCTTTTTCTCAAGTCCTATTGTTGTATTTACTGCATCCAATGTGTTTGTGCTCTACAGCTTATCGAACCCATACAGAAAGATCACCGAATTTCCCTGCCGTGAAATACATCACTTTCTAAGCCGGACAACGCAGTAATCGCAGTTCTCAACCCAAGCGATGACTACTAGACTATTATTCTCAGTAAACTCAGTCCGAGCATGATAATTGGGACGGAGAATATCATAGTAATTCCGCTTAATTGGGACGCCTATGCCGTCGCCCCTCCAACAAGCAGAAGCCTTATCGCATGTCGTGTGAGCATGGGGTACGCGTACCCAAACCCAGAAGTTATCTGAACCTTCCCGGAATGCCTTCCTCACTGCTTCCCATCCCCCGTCTTCTCGCAGTCACCTCACTCCTTACCATCCATCACCTGTCTTCTCGCACTCACCTCGCCCTTTGCCACCCCCTCCTGCCTTCCCACCTCCCACCTTCCTACCTCCTTTCTTATCGTCTTCTCTCCCCACTTACCATCCCCGCTCCTCCTACATCTCCTGTCGTCCTATCATCCGCCTTCCCTTCCTCCCATCATCCCCATCCATTTTCATTGATTCTTATGACGCCAGATAAAAAGAAATGGGTTGCTGTTTGTTTATTCTATTTCCATGTTCGATACAAACCCGGTTTCTAACTTGCTTGTTTTAGGTTCGAAACGCTGCTGGAAGGAGTACGGATTCGTGGTGGCCATAGGCTCGATTTTCTCCGCTATTATCGGCTCATGCATCCTGATTGTCCACGACGTCCGCTCCCAAAATCCAGCTTCCGTTACCATTGAATGCGTCTTTGGAACCCCTACCGTCTTTGTTCTCTCAACCACCGACTGTCCCGCTGCCGCCCTCCAGACCGCAACGAGCTACAGCACCACTGCCCTCGGTCACACTCCAACCGTGTCCCCCACTCTACCCAATGTACACGTCTCAACGGTCTTTGAAAGTTCCACTGTTGTAAAAACTTCAATTGTTTCCCAGACAACCCCGGTCATCTACACCTCCAATGTATTTTGCACCTCGGCTGTTAATGAAACCTCCACCACAGTACGCACCACGACTGTCATTTATACTTCTACAGTGTTCGATACCGCTACAGTCACCCACACATCTACCGAGGTTCCTCCCACCAGCTCCATCACCGCCACCACCATTCTTCCAGCATCTAGGGAGGGGGACACTTCCTGGATCAGCAGAGAACTTGAGGCCAGTGTTCCCAAGCGTCCAGTCCGTCCGTCTTTGGGTCCGGATGGGACAGACGGCAGTACCTCAAAGGGTGCCTAGGACGGACGGGTATCTTAGCGCCCGCCTAGAAAATAGCCCGGGACGGACTGGCGGGGACTGTAGGTGTCTCAGGCGGCGCAATTTTCCGGGTAACTCTGGATGACGGGCGGGCCCTACAGGTAATTGGCGAGGACTGCAGGTGACGGGCAAGGACCGCAGGGGGCGGACGGGGACTGCAGAGAACGGGTGAGGACTGCAGAGAACGAGTGAGGACTGCAGGTACGATTCGGGAGTTACCGATACGTCGAGGACTGTAGGGCCCAACAGTCACCCTCTTAGACGATAGTCTTTCCCAAAGGACGGACGCTCTTGCCCTACAGCTTGAGACAGACGCCCGGGACGCCCGGGACTGCAGTCCTGTCGGTGCCTACAGGCCGGACGGGACGCTTGGGAACGCTGCTTGAGGCCCCAGGAAATCGTCTTTCGGAATGCAAGTCTATGCTTGAGTTGAGGACTCGCATCCCATTCCACCCCCTCCTGTTGGACCCGTCCTTCGGAACTCGGTTGGCGCACGGCAAAGCTTGCCAGAGAGAGTATCTCTATATTGCGGAACGCCTGGGCTACCAGGTAGAGCCGGATGATTGGGATTTTTTGTTCAAGGTCAATGGGATAGATCAATGTGGCTGTTCGTGCAGGTTTCGATTGTTTGTTTGCATCGTGGTTTTTTTTTCCGTTGTGGTGGGCTCTAGTCTATAATGGGCTCTTGTTTCTATGGTGGGCTCTTGTTTCTATGGTGGGCTCTTGTTTCTGTGGTGGGCTTTGGTTTCTGTAGTCGGCGGTTGTTTCTCTGGTCAGCTGTTGCTGTGATGGGCTCTTGTTTCCGTTGAAGACACGAATTGATTCAGTAGTGGAAATTGAAAAGTTCATCCTTCCAGAATATGCAACCTCGAGGTTAACACCAACACGTGCTCGCACTTGTAATGGGAAAACACATCTAATCATTAGTTGCAATAGATTCTCCCATGCAACTAACCGTGTGCATGGTATTGTATCAGGGTCTAAAATTAGCCCAGGCCCCACAGTCTATGTACCAAGCCAGCGAAAGGTAGGAAAATGAAATGAATATCATATACTGTATCTTAGAGGACTTTTCAGAAGAGCCCTCGGATAGTACATTCTCCCCTCTTAGCCCGAGAACAGCTAAAGTGAACTACTGAGACGGCGCTAGTTTGACCGAAAAAGAGTACATCCCCCTCATATCCTGCGGTGCCATGGTCGCGTAACCTATATTGGGGTCGGGTTCTGTACGAGTGTGGGTGGCGTGTTCTTATCTGGTTTCTGGCGTCGGCGATCCACCTCTTCACTCGTTGAAATGTTGTCTCGGCTGGGACTCGGAGTGCGGGTCTGGGATGTGGGGAATGGGGATGAAGGGAAATCAAACAATAATCCCTTGGGCTCCATTGTCCAATTGACCATGAAGTACTTCATTCCAAAGTGCTGCTGTGCGAGTGATCAGGAAAAGCAAGGTACTGGTGGAGGAAATACGTCAGGGATTATTGCTTTTCCGTGAAGAGGCAGTAAATCATTGACCAATACCTTGAGCCACTGCCTGCAACCAGGCATTATCCTAGCAGGTCCGACAAAAAGCCATACAGCACCACCTTTGTTAACTGTGACTCCCACTCTGGTGGGCGGTGCAACATTCGGGGCTAAAGTTGGGCGTTAGCTTGATGTCAACTTCAAAAATGCAGCATGTAGAGCGCGACACCTACCATCATAAAAAGCAAATGGAATACTGATCCCCTTACTCTTGATCTTTCCCCACATAGGCAAAAACATCATCCTCAAAGTGTTGCGTTCGTGAGCCACCGCTACCGGATTTCGGAATGCTTGTACCCGGCCCACCCAATGACTGAAGGTCTCCCATTCCGCCGCAAAGGGACTGGCAAGTCACCTCTAGGGCGGGGTTCATTGCGCTACCTCCAGAAAAAATGTTGAGGGAGTCTCCGCCGAAGATTTCGCCCTCGAACCTGGGGATCTCCTCCTGACAAAACGGGAAGCGCGCGAGAAACAACCTGAAAGCGAAAGCAAAGAGGCAAAGGACGTTAGTATTTGCACAGGTTAACATCAGAAGAGAAGTGTTGACATTTTCGGGATATTTAAGGTGTATATTCGTAAGACTACGGGTGAATTCGTTTACTTAGTTTGGATTTTAATGTTATAAGCAGGCGATAGGAGGAGGACTGATGGGAGAAGGACAAAGTAGCTATTCACGGGGAAATGGATATCAAGGACGGGCTTGTATTGTTATGACCTACCGAGTTACGATTGAGGCCGGTGTCGACCCTTTAAATACATGAATCTTTGCCTGCTCTTCCGGAAGTCTCTGGAACCAAGTGGCCCTATTTTCCCACTTTATCACCCAATTGCTTTACCCCGCTTGGGTACCCCTCTTACCCCTCTTACCCCTCTTTCCTACCCCGCTTTCTCCTCACTTCGCATCCTTCACCAAATACCTAAGTCCGGTGAATCCTCCGGTGTTCTTCCATCTTCGAATAGAGTGTCAGGATCGTGTAAGGAGGGCGCCGGTGATTAATAAGAGATTTCGCCTCCGCCTGTGTACCATTTACATCAGTTTAGCCAGGATATATGTTATGGTGTTTACGGGAAGATCATGGGATTTAATATCTGCTTGCAAATTAGGGGTTTAGGATTTTACTGATGTTTATGCATCTTTTATGCACCATTCTTGGATAAGATATTTTTAATAATTGCTCCACACCCTAATATTTTCAGGCAAATTGTTTTGGATTTACTGGGCTGGATATCAGGGTTAAACATGTGGGCAATTATGATTGCTACATTGTTTTCACTATGTTTTTCTTGGGTATATGGTTCAGTTTGTTTGATAGCTACATCTGACTTTTAAGAATCCAGCTTTAATTTTGATTTGTTTCCCATGTATGCCTATCCCTTGGTTGACTTTCATTAGTGCCTTTGACACAGCCTTAACCAGTGATCAACAGCCTATTCATCAATACATTTTCTGAAGACAATTTCTGATCCAGCATCCTTTAGGGTAGTTTTGTTGGGTGGCGCATCCAGAGGGGCTAGTCTTCTTCGTAACTCATCTAAGACTTATTTCTGCAGAGGGTGCATTATAGGGCAGCAGAGGCCCTAAAAAGGCGGGTTCCCAAAGGTTTTCCCCACCCTGCCTCATTTGCCCACCGGGTCCTGCTGCATGACCGCGGAAAGGGTTGATTTTTGGCATTTCCTATCCCTCTCCATGCTTAGGCCCCTGCCTTACCCATACCAGAGACAGGTCTCCATCAAAAGTAGAGGGTAACAAATCGGCCCAGGGAGGGAATGATCTAAGGTTGGCCCTGAAGGGGGGTGGGGCAGGAATTCCCGGAAAGTTATCACTCTGGCCACATGTACGGGCGGGACACTGGAGATTTGCCCCGCCCCATTCTGTATGCAACACTACTTCTTCCTCCCCACCAGTATCAACCATATCCTCACTCTTACTGCCTTCATCTAGTTTGGTGGTAGTTTGATCATGCCTGTCCTTGTCATATGCTTCACTAATTGAAGGAGGATTTTGTTCTATCATTTTATTGGATTCTTCCTGTTTAAATACTGTGAGAGGAATGGTGATCCAGAGCCATAATTTTTACAATGTTGGAGAGTTCCCCTCATATGTCCTTTATCTGAAGGTTCTGTTCCTTTACATGATTCATGTGTTTTGACTGCCAGGCCTCTGATTCTGTAGAGTATGACTACAGAGTAGTTTTTTTGGCTTGTATCCAAGCTGGAGTTTAACATTACCAACGGGGCAATTGCCACCATTGCTTCTGCCTGCCTTGAATCATGAACCTTAACCGTCCCCTGTTGGTTCAGATTTACAATAGGGGGATCTGTTTCTTTATCTTATTGCGGGTTCTACCAGTACCAGATCTGATAATCAGAGTTCATTATCGGATGGACGGGCCTCGAACAAGAAAGCCCCTGACGATTTTGGCTGCCTCGCCCCTCGCAACAGCCTGGGCTGGGTGTCTTTTGTGGCATTCCCGGCCCCTGTCGTGGGTCAGTCCTCTGCCCTACCCACATTCCAGCCAGGTTCTGAAACAACGACTTTTGTTCGTGCTGATAGTATTCTCTTGTGAGCGATACTAATCTTGAAGCAAAGAAAAGAACAAAACGACGTGAACAGGGAAATGATATCACTGTCAGGAAATCAAATCGTACCTCTGTGTGCAATCACCGCTCAGACAATGACTAGAGTTAAAGAAATCAATGATGATGATAAAAAGAACCCGTAAACGAGGACGTAGAACTATTCAGCAAACACAAGATCTGAGTCGTCAATGAACATGTTCTTGTTCTTCTCGCGTGATTTGTATGTGTTCTACCCTCAGTTTCCTCTCGTCACTCTTTCCAACAGACGAACATTGCCCCGCCTTGGTAATCACGTGCCCACTCCACCGCTTATATTAACTAGCTATCTAAACTGCCGACTATAGAAAAAAAATAAAAGTACTGGAACGAAAGGAATACCCAGATCCAGTTTCCACACCACAGAGCCCATTAAAAAGTGCTGGTTGCTAGTGGGGCCCTGCACAGGAAACAAGTGGAGGTCGACCCCGAACATGTGGGGGGCGGGGATTACCCCAAAGATCCCCCCCAGGCCCCAAATCTGCACCACTTCATCCTGTAACAAATACACATAATGTCATTTACGGGGAAGTCGATCAGAACTGGGATTGCGATCACCCATAGCAACCACTGAAAAATTAATCTTACAGTTGATTATCTTAATGAATAATAGAGACACTAGTTTCAAAATCTAGTTACAAGTACTTTGAAATATAGAGAATCTCAAAATCATGTTGTTATTTTCTATTAAGGAATTAGTACTCTGGTATAATTGTTTTAAGAGAGCCTATTTCAGAAAAGAATAATACTCTTTACAAGGGATAAGGGGTTGAAAACCGTCCATTGAGGACATTGTCACAAATCGTGACTACGCAAGGCAGATTTCACGTAACTAATACTTATTAGTCATAAAGGTATATTGGATTCCACCCTACGACACCACTTAATATATAGTTTTCACATAAGTGCGTACTTGCGAGTCATCATTCTATTATGATTGGTTCATAGTTAGATGACTCACAATTGTGACGTTATATGATGTAATAACTTTCGCACATAACTCAGATTATGAGTCATGGGTTTCACACCAGTGAGTAATGGGAGCACAGGACTGGGATTATGAGTTTTGATTGGTTAATGGAATGTTGCGCATTGACTCAGATGAGTCATCTGATGGATTTCGCGCTATGAGTCATTATGAGTCCTAGAGGTTATGTTACCTGAGGTGATAAGTCACTAGGGTTAGGGTAGTGAGAAGATGGCTATAGAAGGGGCTTGGTTCGGAGAGAGAGATAGGCGGCAAAGAAAGGGCCTGTGGCAAAGAAAGGGCCTGTGCACCTCCCACACCTCCCTCAGCCGCGGCTGACGACCCTAAATACCTCATATCATTCTACAATACGAGACTTGGCAAGGCGTTCGGGGACCCCGACAAGTACGCCAAGCTCTACCCACACTCATACGAAGCCCGGGAGTTCCGGAGAGGGGCATATGATGTAGCCTCCTTCACCTCAGGCCACCTCCATCCTGACGTCCGCCCTTCCCCGTCTTACGCGCAAGCTGCCTCCGGCTCAGGCTCGGGCGGCAAGGGCAAAGGCAAAGCTGGGAAGCCTCCTTTCCGCCAACTTGTTGTGAGTGCGGCGGCCCCTCCTGTTAAAAAGGGGCCTCCCTCGCTCCCCGGTGCCCAACTACACTTTTTTGTCCATCGCCAGTCCCCTTCCCCTCACCCAGACGGACTCAAAATTGCCGCTACCTTCCCCGACATCGCCGCTCGCGTTCTTCGCGAATCAAACGGCCTCCTCCCCTTGGGTTTCTCCGCCACTGTAAACCCGTGGGGGTCTAACTGCCTAACAGTCACCGAAAAGGCCACCCCTGCCGCGTCGTACGCCCCCTACTTCGTCTCTCTTACAAGGGCCCTCAACCAAGCCTTCCCAGTGGGAGACAACCCTTGGTGTACCCTCGTCCTAGCTCCTACAGCCGTGCAGGTAGCGATCGATAGTGTTCCTTGCGGGGCGCGGCGCGGCGGGTTTTCACTCACAAGGCCCCGCCCTTACACGGGGCCGGGGGGGGTATTTTTCGCTTAATCCCTGCCCCCGCCCCCGCCCGGGGCCCACCCGCACTCATTCCCTGGACTGGGCCCCATTTGTTACCACCCATATTTAACGGGACCCGTCCGGGGTATGGGTGGGGTGGGGGCCTGAGCGGGGACAGGGGCACGGAAGGCCGAAAAAGACACCCTGCCCCAGGCCGTTGAGCGGGGCAGGGCGGGGTAAAGGGCCAGGGGCCCGCGTTTTCCGGGGCCGAGTCCGCCCTGTAACGAACTCTAGCGATCCACGGTCTCCCACTACTTTTCCTCCCTCATGATGAAGAGGAACTCTTCCCATATATCTGGCAAGCAATTCTCAACGACCAAGCGACCCCGATTCTCTCAGCCAAGTACCTGAACCCTAGCCGAGATTCTAGCGAGACCAAGCAGGCCACTTCAGTGGTTATCACCGTCGACCCCTAGAACGTTTCGGCCCTCACCGCAGGGGTCGTCATCCTGTCACAGAAAAGCAAGGTCAAACTTGCCTTCTCCTCCTCCAGAACCTCCCCCTGTAGAAACTGCTGGAGATACGGATACGCCCATCAACGATGCCCTGCCACCCACGCCACGTGCCCCATTTGTCCGCTTCATCATACTCGCGCGGCTCACAGATGTCAGAATCCCACCTGCCCCAGGGGCGGAAACAATAAGCCAGTCCCGTCCTGTTGCCCGACCTCGCCCCCCCATTTCTGCAACTGCAGTAATGACCAGACTGCCACATTAAGGCAATGTCCGCCTAGACCACCCCCACCTGTCCCCTCCCGGGCCAACTCTCCAGCCCCCGCCCCAACCGGTCAAGACCCCATGGATTTGGTTGTCGATGGCGGCCCAGCACCTAGTACTCCCCCGTCTGGGAAGAGTCCCCATGAGGTGGACATCGTGACACCCACACAACCCCTCCTTGCACAGCTCGTGGCTTCGTTGGCCCTCTCCCCCTGGAGGAGCCGAGTCCTTCCCCTACTCCTCTCAGTCATCGGGTTCGTCCCGGTAATGAATAATCAACCCATACCCCCTCCCACGGGTCAGAAGCCGGCCTCTGCCCCAATGTTTCTTTCCATCATTCAACATAACTGCCTTGGGAGCTGGAATGTTTTTCTTTCCTTGCTTGACTTGTTCAAAGGGGCGACCACCTACCGATCGATAGTACTTTTGCAGGATCCACCTGTCAATAAGGCTCACCTTCCATCCTTTAACGGCTTGAAGTCTTTTTTTCCGCTGGTTAGGAAGCCACGCGTGACCGCCTACGTTCATATGTCATTTCTTTCCAGTTATCCGGTGCTCCCCAGGTTTAAAGGGGTAGACGACGTCCTGGCCCTGGACATCTCCAATCACCCTCTTTTTGGCACTAGTTTCGACTTCTTCAGAGTTATTAACCCCTATTCGACCAAGACCGTGGACCACAGGGTTCACTCCGTCCCAACAGAAACTCTCTTTCCCGATCTTGAGGTTCCCCTCTTTGTTGTGGGACACGTCAACATTCACAACCCCCTCTCACACCCTCTACGACACTTCTCACCTCGGGAGTTCTCGTCCTCGACCCCTTACTTCCAAAAAGCGGCGGTGTCCGGCTTCGCCCTCCTCAATCCCCCAGGTGAGTACACAAGGTTCCCCCTAGTGGGCAAAGCTGGCCCCTCGGTGATAGATCTCGCCTTCGGAAACCCCCCCCTCCTCCCCCTGATGAAAAGCTGGGAGGCCTCCCTCCGGTCCACTGGATCCGACCACATACCAATAACAATCACTCTAGCCATGCCCTCCTGGAGCGAGAAGCCTCCACGCCCACGATGGGCTGACACGGAATGGGTAGTCCTGCACCCAATCATTAAAGGCTTCAAGGTCCCTGTAACAATCCTATTGTCAGGTAGTTTATGCAACAGGCAACGATATTCGTTTCCTAGGGTGAACAATTCTTCTCATTTTCAATAGGGGGTAGGGAAATACTATCTCTTCAGATAGTACGGAACTGGCTTGCTTGTTTGAGCGATCTGTCGAATGATACTATCTCGTCAGATCGTAAGATAGGTGGATGGTTGTACTTGATAGAACTATCACAATAGTTCTATGTTCGAGTGGCCCGTCGAGACTATCACCATAGTCTCCGGGTTCGTAGAGCGTAGACGCTCGTAGAGGAAGAGTATAGGTAAAGAAAGTAAAGTATAATCGTATTGCAATATCTTAAGTATAGGAAAGTACTTAGATGGTGGCGTGAAGATCCTATCCCTTGGTCCGAACCAAGCGCCTTATCTAGGCATCTTCTCACAACCCTATCCCTGGTGACTCATCACCTCGCGCTACATAAACCTCTATGATTCGTAATGAGTCATAGCGCGAAATCCCTCGATGACTCATATGAGTCATCGCACAACATTCCGTTTAACCAATCAAAACTCATAAATCAAGTCATGTGCTCAAACGAGTCACATGCGTAAAACCCATGACTCATAATGTGAGTCATCTGCGAAAGTCATTACATCATATGACGTCACAATCGTGAGTCATGAAACATTCAACCAATTATAATATAACAATGACTCGCAAGTGCGTAGTCATGTGAGAACTATGAGTCAAGTGACGTCATAGTGTAAAATCCAACATACCTTATGACTCATACGTATGAGTCATGTGAAATCTGCCTTGCTTAGTCACGATTTGTGCCAGTCCCGGCCGCACCGTCGTGCCCAACCCCCCCGAAACTGGACAAGTGGATGTCGGAATCGCTCAACCCTCTAGTAGCTCTCCTAAAAGAACAGCTGCCGGTATCCACACCCTCCCATCACTCCAAACCTTGGTGGACCCCCCACCTGACTATCATCCATCGCGAATATCACAAGGCCGCCAGAACGGCCAGACAGCATGACGCACCACACATGCGGGAACATGCCGGCACCTCCAAAGCGGGGTACTTCAAGGGAATCAAGGCCGCCAAGAACAAACACTGGTCATCCTTTCTGCTGACCGCCACCCCTCAGAGCCCCTGGACAGCCAAGAGGTTCGCCTACGGCCGTGCCCAGCTGCGTTTCCCTTCCCTCCCGGGGGCCGAGACCCCGCAGCAAATGAACAACGTCCTCCAGGACCACTTCTTCTCCCCTAAGGAACCCTTTTCCCCATCGCCCATGCTCAGGCCGCCCAAGTCGGTACCCCCCTTGACGACTGATGAGATAGCCGCGGCTCGCTCGAAGTGCTCCCCGACCTCGGCCCCCGGCCCAGACGGGATACCCTGCTCCACCTGGAAGCAGGTCAACAAAATTAGCCCTTCGATCCTCCTCCAGATACTTGCCCCGCTGGTCCGCCTGGGGTACCACGATGCGTCTCTGAGGGGTTCGAACGGCGTGGTACTCGATAAGCCAGGAAAGCCTTCCTATGAGTCTCCCTCCTAGTTCAGGATAATCGTCCTGAGCTGCACGTTCTCAAAGATCCTCGAGAGGATTATAGCAGCCCGCCTACTTGCGGCAGGCCGGATTACAGGGCTGCTACACCCCAACCAATGCGGTTCGCTCGCCGGGCTCAGTACCTACGATGCGTGCCTCACCCTTACCAACGATGTCAAAACCCTGCAGAGGCCTTGTCTCAAGGTCTCCTCCCTGTTTCTGGATATAAAGGCAGGGTTCGATAACGTGGACGACAAACCTTTGGCCCGAATCCAGAGGGAAGGCGGAATACCCCCTTATCTGGTCTCCTGGGTTTCCTGTTCCTTGGGGAATGAAGCTGCACCCTAATCTTCCAAGGGGCCCCAGGGACCCCAGCCTCCGTCAATGTTGGCGCCCCCCAGGGCTCCCTCATCTCCCCGCTCCTATTTCACCTCTACATGGCACCCCTGGATTTCAGGATCTCTCGGGGTCTCATGATCTTGTATGTGGATGACTTCCCCCTCATAGGAGCCTCCCTATCCTATTGTGGCAACATCCGCCGGCTCCAAGAACTCTTCGAGAAGCTCGAAAAAAAGGCATCCTGCTTGGGCGTCTCATTTTCGGTCGCACAGAGAGAGCTGATACACTGGAGAACCCCCAGCCAGAGACACTCGCCGAAGTGCGTCTCACCTATTCAGATTAAAGGGGAACTGTTTCACCCTAGCAACTCCATCCAGTGACTCGGGTACTTGTTCACTCTGGCCCTTGACCCTGCTGCACATTTCTCGCGGCGCTTGGCCCTTGCCCAGGGGGCTTTCGCCCTCATACAACGCCTCAGTCCGCCCAGAGCGGGCCTCCCCTCCTACCTATGTCAGAGATTGGCGACATCATTGGTTGCCCCCATCCTACTCTACGGTGCAGACCTATTCACCCCCCGCGTGGGCACGACAGCCCGCCTCGATACATTCTGGCGCAAGGTCCAAAGGTGGACCACAAACTGTTTATCAGCTACGCCCACCGGCATCCCTTCGGTGGAGTCATGTCTCCCGCCTGTTCTCTCCTGATCACCCACCGGCAAAGGCTGGCAGTGCTCAGGGTTGTCTGCTCCCCCCCTAGCGTGAACCCCGCGACAGCTCGCCTTCACCCCTCCTTCCCCTCACACTCGGTGCATCGATCGCCTGACTCCTCGCGGGCCATAACGAGAGGCCTATCATCCGTCTACCTCCCCTTAGACTGGACGACGCCCCTCCCCATCCGCCCGATGAGAAACCACCTGCCGGTAGACGGGGTGGCTCACCGAACAATACCCTTCACCGTTGGGGTATCCAGGATGCCCATGATCAACTCCCACCTTGTCAGCCTGACCCCCAGCCTCCCACCCTAGGACCTGATGGACAACACCTATTCCGCCCTGAAAATGAAAACAAGAGAGGCGCTCCTCACGAAGTGGGCCACCCTTTTCCCAACTCCGGGGTACTACCTACCCCCTCCCGCTGTGTGCCCGAGACCTTTCATGGGCTTGGGTAAGTTCATGGCGGGGAGAATCCACCAAATGAGAGCCGGAAAATGTTATCTGGTAGCCCACCCAGCCTGGAGGTCCCCCGACGCCGACACCACCTGCCCCCGTTGCAGCTTGGAACCAGAAACCTTCGCGCACTCCATCCTATCTTGCCCCTCGAGACAACACAGCAGGTCGCGCCTCCTCCACGGTGTTACTGATGTCGGTCCCGAATTTCCACTCTGGACAACCCTCCCCTTTCTAAAAAGACTCGCCACCTTCATAGGCGTCACCTCCATGGGATTTCCCCCCACGATGTTCTCGCCCACTACCCCACCCTCTTCGCCCCCGTTCTCTCTCTCTCCCCCCAGGGTGCCCCCCCGGTCCTTCCTGTTTTTTCGTTAGCTGAGGTTTGAGGTCGCTGGATTTCTTTCCTTTATCTTATGAGTGCTTTCCCTTCTAGACGGCTAAGTTGTTAGTTTGTGCGTTCCTTGTTAGAAGTGGCCATTGGCCTAGCGGAGGAGAACCCTGCGCGTTAGTGGATATTTATTTGTGCTGTGAACTTTCCTTTGTTTATGTTTTGATTTAGAGGTTTTGTTTTCTCGATAGCTAGCGCTGCATGAGGCTTTTTGGACCTAAAAATAATGAACACATGATTACAAAAAAAGGAAAAAAAGAAAAAAAAAAGGAGCGAGAGATAGGCCACGAACCAGCGCTCCTCCACCTCCGGCAATTGAAATCTCAATACCACGGGAAATTATCGTCAGTTTCGCCCACCCACCTCTCTTCCCCCATCAGGGCTACTGCCTAGGGGTTGACGTTAAGCCACCTTCCCTCCCCTCCTGAGGCACGCATGCCTCCCCTCCCTTGGGGTTCTTGTTCCCGTTCATCGTTGACACCCGCTCATGAAGATCGGCTCTCCCCCCCACCCCGCACTTGCTTTGCACCTCGCTTAGCATTTTGCGCGCTCGGAAAGCTTCTCGCTTCGTTCACGGTGGGCGATAGGGCGTCCGGACTCTCGGTCGAAGTAGGCTTCGGTTCTGCTGGGCTTGTACCTCTCATGGGGAAAGCTTCTGTTAGTAACATGACGGTCCTGCAAGGTTTCCCTGTGGTCCGAAAAGCCCTTGGTATGGCCCGTTAGTCAGTTGTGGCGCGGCCGGCGCGCGATCCTTCCTCTACCCCCCTCCCGGTTCCGTCCACTGGCACCGTACTGCCCAATAAGCTAGCACCTTACTCTTAATCCTCCTCCCCGGCTGGCACCCTACTGCTCGCCACCGGCTGGCACCCTACGGCTACTCACCGGCTGGCACCATACTGCTCACCTTCCTGGCTGGCATCTCCTCTGTCCGGTGGCTCCGCTCGCGCTCCTCTCCCCCTCCAATCGTTCGACCCTTTCTCGGTTACGCCTAGTCGTGGTATAGCACTGCCTCTGTGGCTATGGACCAACGCCTTGGATCGATGTAATGACCAGGACAACCGCGTGAGTGGTTCTTGTCCGCCCACGGCTATCTATGTTTTCCTATGTAGGCCATCACCTATCCTCTGCCTCAGGCCCCGAAAGGGCCTTAGAACAGCCGTCGTTTCTTTTGTTTTGGGGAGCCTGCTGAAGGGTTTGGGTCTCTCTACCTGTACGTTTCTATGTATTGTTTCCTTACTTGTCTGGGGTATATTATCTTAGGTGGTAGGCGGGGGGGACTTTTCCTATGGACTCAGGGTGTTTGATTATTCCCATGAAGAGGTGAAGCGGGCGGTGGGTTTGCATTTATAGGGTTTTTTCTCTTCATAGCTCGCCCTGCCTAAGGCTTTTTGTACCTAGAAACAAATAACGCATGATTCCAAAACAATAGAAAAAAAGAAAAAAAAGGAGGGAGAGATAGGCCACGAACCATCTCTCCTCCACGTCCGGCGATTGAAATCTCAACACCACGGGAAATCGTCATCACTTTCCCCCATCCGCCTCTCTTCTCCCTCGATGGCTACTCCCTAGGAGTTGCCGTTAAGCCTTGTACCCTCCTCCTCTGTGGCACTCTTGCCTCCCCTCCTTGGGGTTCTCGCTCCCGTTCATTGTTGACACCTGCTCATGAAGTTCAGTTCTCACCCTTACCCCGCACTTGCTTTGCACCTCGCTTGGCATTTTGCGCGGTCGGAACGCTTCTCGCTTCGTTCACAGTAGGAGTTACAGTGTCGGACTCTTGGTCGAAGTAGGCCTCTGCTGGCTGGGCTTCTACCTCTGGTGGGGAAAGCCTCGGTTAGTAACATCATGGTCTCGTCCCAGTCTCGTCGTCGTCCCAAAAGCCTTTGCTATGGCCCGTTTGTCGGCTGTGGCTAGCCTGCTTGCGATCCTTCCTGAACACCCCTCCCGGTTCCGTCCGCTGGCACCCTACTGCCCCATAAGCGGGCACCTTACTGCTAATCCTCCTACGCAGCTGGCATCTAACTGGTCCCCACTGGCAGGCACACTACTGCTACTCACCCGCTGGCACCCTACTGGTCATCGTCGTTGGCTCGCATCCCCTCTGCCCGGTGGCTCCGCTCGCCATCTACCTTTACGACCTGTTGGCCCCTCCTCGGTTACGCCTAGTTGTGGTATAGCACTGCCTCCGTGGCTTTGTCCAACGCCTTGGATCGATTTAATGACCAGGCTCACCGTACATCATGGTTTCGGTTGGCCCTCTGCTGGAGTTTTCCTATGTCGCCGATCAACAATCCTCTCCCAGCGGCCAGCGTTTCTGGCAGTTAGAGTCTTTTCTTTTGTTTTGGTGGGCCTGCGGAAGGCTTTGGGTCTCTCTACCTGTACGTTTCTATGTTTTGTTTCCTTAAGTGTCTGGGGTTTTTATCTTAGGTGCTAGGCGAGGGGGACTTTTCCTATGGATTTGGCGTGCTGGATGTTTCCCATGAAGAGGTGAAGCGGGTCGTGGCTATTGTTTATAGGTTGTTTTCTCTCCATAGCTAGCGCTGGATGAGGCTATTTGTACCTTAAAACAAATCACGCATGATAACAAAAAAAAAAAAAGAAAAAAAAAGCTGGAGAGAGAGATAGGCACGCTCCGCGCCCTCTATTTTGCTCCGACTACATTCTACAACACCGTGTTGTATAGTACACAATCGCGCCTGCCCCTTTACCTTCGCATCTTGCTTATGCTGCACGTCTCTGAGCTCCCCCACCATGGCTCAGCCCGGTTTGTCCTACTCCTTTACTCCAATGGCGGACCTCACCTCTGACACCTGGTCCATCGCACCCTGCGAACCTGAAGCCCGTCACCTCAACCACTTCCTCATAGAGGTCGTTACGGGGCGGACAGTCCCCAAAAGATGTGGGCCCCCGGCCCTTTTTCCCGCCCCGTCCCGCTCAACGGCCTGGGGCGGGCTGTCTTTTTCGGCATTCCCTGCCCCTCTGCCCGCTCAGGCCTCTGCCCCACCCCTACTCTGGACAGGGCCCCGTTAAAGGTTTGTGGTAACAAATGGGCCCCTGTCCAGGGAATTAGTGTGGGTGGGCCGCGCGTGGGGGCATCACCCGAAAAATACCCCCTTGGCCCCGTGTAAGGGCGGGGCCTGGCGATGCAAAACCAGCCCTGCCCCGCCCTGTAACGAACACAAATTCCTCATCAAAACATGTAAACTCATGGGTCTCTCCACCGAACGGCTTCCCGTCCCCTCCCTGGGTGAAGTGTGTGATTTCACCCTAGCCGCGTGTACCATCCTACCACTCCTTTGCTCGATGACCCATGCCATGGCTGTGACACTCAACCAGTGGAGGAGCTCTGCCTCCAAACAAGCGACGACGAGGCCCGTGTCGCCAACTCCTTATCCGAAGACATGGACCACTCCGTTCAACTCAACCAGATCCAATCAAGCCTGCGTGACCTGTCACATAGCGTAGCACAGCTCCCACCCGCAACGATGGTGCCCCCCTCCCAAACCCAACCATCGCGGCCACGCCCCTCGCCAGCTTCCAGCCCCCAAGACCCCCCAGCCAGGGGCTCTCCCCCTGAACCCGCCAAAGGTCCCACACCCGCGTTTGCAGCTATTGTGTGTGGTACCAGCAAGTTCGACGAAGCTGCCCGTGCAAACTTGGCAGCAAGAAAGAAGAGAGGCAACAAAAGGTCTTCTGACAACACCTAAGCAACGAAAGTCGCGGAAGCCGTCAAAAAGGGCTCCCCGCGAAGGCCACAACCCCAGCTTGCCAGTGCTGCAAGAAGATATTTCGCCCCTCGCTCGCCCCCAGGACCTCACCCCAACGCTGCTCACATGAAAGCCCACCTACTGGACTTGGCCGCCGATGTGCTCAGAGAAGCCAACTGTTCTCTCCCCCGCTCCCGCAAGGCCATCATCAATGATACAGGCACCGTTACCCTAATCGTGGTTGACACCACAGTCCAGGCTGCCTCATATGCGCAATACTTTGAAGCCGTTCCAACAAAACTCAACAAGGCTTTTCCGGTCACTGAAAACCCCTGGCTCCGCTTCAGACTTGCTCCCACATCGGTTCAACTAGCCATCCACTCTCTCCCCATCAACTACATGCCCTACCAAGATGAGGGCTTGTTCAACTACCTCTCAGACTGTATTCTCACTTCCAAGGACATCACGATCTCAGCGGCCCGCTTCCTCAACCTGAACACTCAATCCTGTATGGTAAAACATGCCTATTCGGTGGTTGTCAACGTCGAGCCTGATGCCGTCCAGACTATGCTCTCGTCCATCTATCTCTTCGGCAACACGAGGACGGTTGAGAGAGCCTACTCATCCTCCGCCATCACCCAGTGTCAGAAATGCTGGAAGTTTGGCCACGTCAAACCGCTCTGCAAAGCAGAGGCCCCCACATGCCCTCTATGCTCCCTGCAGCACACGATGGCGGAACCCAGCTGCCCAAATCCTTCGTGCCCAAGCGGAGGCAACCTCAAAGCCATCCTCAACTGCTGCCTGGCCTCCCCGGCAAGATGCTCCACCTGTGGTGAAGCCCACTCAGCGGGAAGCAGAGACTGCAGCGAACGCCCCCCCTCACCAAAGTCACTCCCTGCCCCCACCAACCAGGAAAGCCCGCTTGTGTTAGACCCTGACCAGATGCATGTTCAACCCGTTACCCCTCGCGCTGATCCACCCTATTAGTCTACACAGAGGACCAACACCCCACCGCAAGGCCTCGTCCCTCCTTTTTAGGAAGAAACACCCATGGTCACCCGTACCCCGCTAGTAGCCCCGCTGGCAATGACGAGATCAGCCTCCAAGGGCGGCCCTCCCCCCCCAAAGGGGAAGCCACTCCCGCACTATCCACCCGCCCTCCGACAGGGTCAGTCTGGTATGATGTTGCACAATAGTGAAATCTCGCATGCAGGACTGGGCCCTGGACACGTTCTTTCCATTGTTCAACACAACTGCCTCGGGAGCTAGGATGTGTTTCTTTCCTTATTTAATTCTTTTGCTTCTGCAACACATTCCCCCTTGATTGTTTGCCTTCAAGACCCTCCAGTCTGGAGGAATCAATTACCTTTTTTTGCGGGCTTCCTCTCATTTTCCCCCTTGATTCCCAATCTCCGCCCTCGCGTGACCTTCTATGCCTTTAAGTCACTGATAGGCATGGCTACCATCACCCTAATCTTTACAAACAGGTCCGACCATGCTACTCTTGAAATATCCGCTCATTCCCTGTTTGGCATTAAGGCCGAAAAATTCCACATAGTCAACTGCTACAGCGTATGGGGCTCAACGGCCACAGAAAGGACTGTCTTGCCCATCCTCGCTCTTGCAAACACGGCCTTCCCAACCCGGGTAGTGGGAGACTTGAACATACATCACCCATCGGCTGATCCAATTAGAAGACATAACTCCTCTGCACTCAAGCCTTCCTTCCCGTACTTCTCAAGGGCCGCTGAGCATGGATATAGACTTCTGAACGCCGCGGGGGTATACAGCCGCTTCCCACTCCAAGGATGATCCAGGCCATCGTCCCTGGACCTTCCGTTCGCATCACCCTCCCTAGTGCCGTTCTTCCAAGATTGGTCAACCAACCTACCCTCCACTGGCTCGTATCACGTCCCTATCACGATCACGATAGCCCCCCTCATTCGAGCGCTGCGCCCCCCTGCCCGAAACTGGGTCAGAACTGACTGGCCTACACTAGAACCCCTACTCAAAGAAGTCTTAATCCCTCCACCTCCGAACCGCCCTACTAAGCACTCGCGGGAAAAGTGGTTTGATTCAAACCTAAGCACCCTCATTGCGCTGCTTAAAGCCCACACTCATCTACGGGGCCGATCAATCAGCGCCAAGCCATGGTGGTCCTCGCTACTATCAATACTGGGGAAAGATTTCCACGCATCCACCCGAAAAGGCTCGGGCCTCAAACCATGCACAGGACAGAGCAGTGGCCAGACTCTCCAAGCAAGGAGTCTTCAAGTCAATCAAAGCCGCAAAGGCCCAATACTTGAAGTCCTTCCTGGCAGACGTCAGACCCCGGACCATATGGACAGCCAAGAAATTTGTCGTCGGCAGGGTCATGCCCAGGTTTCCTAACCTCCCAGACGTCACCTCCCCTGAGGAGGTCAACAATGCCCTACTTGTTTATTTCTTCCCACCAAAACAGTTACCCATCCTATCCTCTATTCTTAGGCCCCACAAAGGGTGCAACCCCGTTCTCCCAAGTGAGATCTCGGTCGCTCTTCGGAAGTGCTCCCCTTCTGCGGCTCCGGGGCCGGATACCATTTCCTACTCACTATTGAAGCGGGTCCACCTTATGCCACCCAGACTCCTGACAGATATTCTAAGTCACCTCCTCAAATTCGGCCATTATCGACTCTGTATGAAAAAGGCCAACGGCATTAGGTTTCGTTATGGGGCGGGGTGGGGCGGGTTTTCACTCGCCAGACCCCACCCCCGTCCTGGGCCTACCGGCACGCATTCCCTGGACGAGGTCCCGTTTGTTACCAGGTATTTTTAACGGGGACCTGTCTGGGGTATGGGTGGGACAGGTTCCTGAGCGGCAACAGGGGTATGGAATGCAGAAAAATACACCCCACCCGAGGCCATTGAGCGGGGCGGGGTGGGGAAAAGGGTTGTGGGCCCGGGCTTTTCGGGGCCCCGTCCACCCCGTAAGGAACTCGGAACGGCATAGTGCTCGATAAGCCGGGCAATGCCTCCTACCATTCTCCCGCATCCTTTAGGGTCATTGTCCTTCTCCAGCCTATCTCCAAGATCCTGGAAAGGGTTGTTGCCTCTCGCCTGTCCCTAATCGCCAGAGCTTGGAAGCTGGTACATCATAACCAGTGTGGCTCTCTCCCCCCTCTCGTGTCCTTCGATGCCGCCCTCTCGCTCGTTGACACAGTCAGGACTCTCCAACGCCCTGGCCTCAAGGTCTCCCCCCCCTTCCTAAACATCAAAGGAGGCTTTGACAAGGTTAATGCCTCAATCCTGTGCTCCTCCCTCAAGAAGGCGGGAGTCTCTCACTACATGGTTGCGTGGATAGGCTCATTCCTCTCCCAAAGAACCTGCCGCCTACTGGTCCAAGGATCACCTAAGACCTTCTCCCCAGTTCAAGTGGGCACCCCACAAGGCTGTCCAATATACCCCCTGCTGTTTGTCATATATGTTGCCTCTCTCCATATTGCCCTTCCGACAGGCCTGTCCCTCTCATATGTTGATGACTTTGCGCAGTCAGCAGCTTCCATATCGTACAGGGCCAATGTCAGCACTCTACAGAGAGCCTTTAGGCAGCCCACGGCCCCTGCCAGGGCCCGAGAACTAGGCTTTAGTGTCCCCAAAACTGAACTCCTCCATTGGAAGACTGCTCTTCAAAGAGACCCTGAGGGGGCCCCATCCCCACCCCCCATATGCCTGGATGGCCAAATCTTTCCCCCCCTTCCCTGCCTCAGATGGCTTGGATACTGGTTCACCCCTAACCTTGCCTCCTCAGCACACGTTTCCAAGAGGCCGAGCCTAGCTCAAGGGGCCTTCACCACTGTCGAAAGAGTTTCCCGCCCACATTGGGCATATCGCATCACCTGTCTCACCGCCTTGCAATATCGCTGCTTCTCCCGACCGTCCTATATGGGGCTGTCATCATGGTCCCCACCAGAGGCATGATCGCTAAGATGGATGTCTACTGGCGTCAGGTCCAGCGCTGGGTGTCAAACTGGTTTATGTCAACCCCTATACCCAGACTGTCGGCAGAAGCTTGCATTCCTCCCCTCCCAGCCATCATCCCACACCAGCATCGCATGGCCGCCTCAAGGCTAGTCTGCGCTGCACCCACAATCAACCCTGTGGCAGATTGTCTCAGCCCATCTTTCCCCTCCCTCCTCAAGCACAGAGTCTCAGACTCACAAAGGGCCCTTTGCACTCGCCTCGCTCCCAATGTAGTGTCACTCTCCTGGAAGAAGAATCGCCTCCAGTCGAAGGTCAGGTCCCATCTCCCTGTAGATGAACTCGCCAACCTGGGACGCCCCATCCTCGGGTCCCTCTCGTTCGCCCCCCTCCCCCCCCCTGCCCTACTCTCAGAGCAAGGAACTCGCCCTCCTTACCATACCATGACGAACGCCTATAAAGCCCTCAACGGCCGAACAAGACTCCTCCTCCTTGAGGAGTAGAGACGCATGGCACCGCCCCCTCCATACTTCACCATTCCACTGTCATTGACCCCCCACCCCTTCATGGGCTTGGGAAAATTCATGGCATCCATCAGATGAGAACACCGAGGAGCTACCTTGCCGCCCACCCCGCATGGTCAAGGTTAGACGATCCCAAGCACTGCCCTAGGTGCCGTGAGGCGGAAGAAACCATCAGCTATGCCATACTACGTTGCCAGTCGACGTCCTTCCATAGGGAACGCCTCGTCCAAGGCATCACTACTGTTGGACCAGACTCCCCCCTCTGGACCAGCCAAAACTTACTCATAGCCCTGGCTTCATTTATCAGAGCAACCGCGACCCACTACCCACCTGATATGTTTCCGTCCCTTCTTCCCTCACCAGCCTTTATGGTTTTTCCGTCCTCCCAAATTTCAAGCCCCCTGGGCCTCTTTTCTTCCTCCCCGATACGAGCTATCTAGGTTTTCCCCTGTGGTGGATGCTGGTAATTGTTTTTCCCCAGTAGAGACTTGTTACGAGCTTCTCCAGTTATTCCTTTATTTGTTAGCCGTGAGATGGCAATGTGTACAGTACTTGACACGAGTTGGAGATCATGTTATTAATTTTCGTTTGTTTCTTGTTTTTTGAGATTGTGGTTTTATTTACACCATAGCTAGCCCTGCATGTGCGTTCTTGTACCTGAACCATGAATACATGATATAAAAAATAAAAAAATAAAAAACAGGACCAAGAGATAGGATCTGCACACAACCTTCTAAGTACCTTTCTATACTTAAGTTGCAATACGATTATCTCTACTCTCTTTACATACACTCTTCCTCTATGAGTGACCACGTCCTAACTAACCCAAGGACTATTGTGATAGTCTCAGCGATGGGTCGCCTGAACATGGAACTATTGTTCTAGTTCTATCAAAAACGACAATCCGCCCTTCTTACTATCTGACCTGATAGTATCCTTCAACCAGTCCTCACAGACAAACAAGCCAGTTCTGTACTTTTTGAAGAGGTAGTATCTGCTTACTCCTTGCTACAAGAAAACATGACTCGTTTACATTAAAGACCACTGCCGTTGCCTGTTGCATACCTATTCCACAATAGGATTGTTACAGGCATTCTAAAATACATAGTAGCATACTATAAGTCTCATATATTAAGATTAATCTAGTTTCCATTTACCTTATACTCATTTTTCCATTGAATAGTTGTTAAAAGAGAAATGGAAAACAGCAGACAAACTACATACAAATTGGGTCAATTTTACTATGTAATATCTACATATATAGTTGGCAAATGAACTGCATTCCTTGGAATACCCTTGCTTATGATATTCTAAGAAAATATTCAAAGTTTGGTTAGACAAACATGCCTCTCATATCTGTTACTCTCTATACTATAAATATTAATATGTTATACTTTGATAAACCTTTTCCTAATTCTCAAATCAATCAAAACAAGTTTTAAGTACACTAGTAGTTGATCTATAATTTGCTGGATATAAGGGAACTAGTCTAGATAGTCTCGATATTTGCTAGACAGGCATATATAACGATACCAAGGAGTCTGAAGACGATTTGTTATATTTAACCAAATGCACTAAATATACAATCTGATAACAAACTATTATTTTGGCAAGCTGAACAATGTACAGTATAACTTCTAGGACCCTTTAGAATAATCTCATAACTAAATATTGGTTGAATCAATTCACAATTGCAATTTCATAGTAGTAAAGTGATTTATTTATAGTCTTTACTAGTTTGACAATAATCAAAGTATGGATTATGGAAAACTTGTTTATTTAGCTGTGAACTGTGTATAGTTAGTTAAGATATTATAATAAAGACTATTATAAAGAATGGAGTGCATTGGCCAACTATATAGGTAGATATACCTGGTAAAATTGACCCAATTTGTATGTAGTTTATCTGTGGTTTTCCATTTCTCTTTTAACAACTATTCTATGGAAAAATGATTATAAAATAAATAAAAACCAGATTGGTATTTCTTTTGTAAAGTCCTGTGAGTTTATTTCGAATTCAACTACAGGAAAACTCCGGCATGCACCCTAAGGTATGGCCTAGAAAAACCATTAATATAACAAAAGAAACTCCATTATCGCCTTCTTTGGTAAATGAAAGTGTACAACCAAAGTCTACGCAATAACTATAACATAAATCATAGAAATCAAGTGGTCATTTGCTCTGCTTCTCCTTGTGGCATCGCATCCGGAGCAGCGTTAGCGTGTGAGGGGCACAGTGCTGTGTGGGCGTAGTGTGGGCCTTGGCAGTTCCCACACCTAAGTGCTGTATGATTGCAGGGTCGCCCTCCTAGATTCAAAATGTGAATGGGCACAATCTATTCTGGGTGGAGAATACTTCCCAAGTACAAGGGGGGTTGCAAGGCACACTTAGCGAGAAGTTGAAGAAGTGATTGGTAGGAGTTCCGGTTCTTAATTCTTCTAAGCCACGTGGGCGGTAGCACCATATTTATAGAAAAGTGTGCATCCATATGCGTAAGAGCAATATAGGGAAAACAATGTAAGAAACATAAGTACAAACATGTTTGACCCTGAAATCCAACCAAGTAAATCCCAAATAATATGCGTAAAAACAAAGGAGTGTGAAGCGATTTATTAAAAATATCATGACCAAGAATGGTGCATAAGAGATACATAAACGAGTGTAAAATCCTGAACACCTGATTTGGAAGCACATGTTAAATCCCAAGATATTGTCCTGAAATAAACAATAAAACACTATAATATATATCTTAGCTGTAGTAATGTAAGTGGTGGAGAGGCGGAGCTGCAACACAAACTAGGTAAAAGAATACACAGTAGTGTGTTGAATATACATAGGAAATATACACAGAATTTCAACATCTTATACGAGAAGTAGCAGGTGGGACCGGTGTGGTTTTCTGTGGAATATGGGGAGGCACACCATCGGCATAAGATGGGGTTGATGCACCGGTTGCTGTGGTGTCCATTGTCTTGGCATTTGGAACAGTGGGTGTGGGAGTTGAAGGGCAAGCGGCGCTCGGTCTTATAGGTTGATGAGAAAGCGGCCAGGCATTTTCCACAGTAGTCAGATGCCCGGGGGCCCGTTATGCTGATCATCACCGTAGAGCCAGCTCTATCAGCCGTAGCGTGGTCGGTGGTGAGCCATCTGGGTTGACTAGTCAGGGACAATCCCGTATTAAAGGTGGTAAGTTCTTTGGCTATCTCAGCCAGTGACTTCGAGGTCGGGCTTCCATGTACCAAAATGTGTGATACGGGGTGTCCTGGTGGACGCTAACTGTTCCTCGTATCAGGTGTAGGAATGTTCCCACCTTGCTCTTAAGCGAGGTGGCTTTGATCGATTCCATGGTGGTGAGGGTGACAGTATTCCCTCGGAGGGACACAGTCTGTATATAGGTCGCAGCTAGTGCCAAGTTGATGTTATCTCTTAGGTCTAGGGCAGTGGTAAGGAGTGGCCTGCTTAGAGTTCGTTACGGGGAGGACGGGGCCCCGAAAAACGTGGGCCTCCGGCCCTTTTCCCCGCCCCGCCCCGCTCAATGGCCTAGGGCGGGGTGTATTTTTCGGCATTCCCTACCCCTGTTCCTGCTCTGGCCCCTGCCCCACCCATACCCCAGACAGGTCCCCGTTAAAAATACGTGGTAAGAAACGGGGCCCCGTCCAGGGAATGAGTGCGTGTAGGCCCCAGAGGGAGGCAGGGCGGGGATTACCGGAAAAATACCCTCCCGGCCCCGTGTAAGGGCGGGGGTAGGCGAGTGAAAACCCGCCCCGCCCCAACCCGTAACGAACACTAGGCCCGGTCTCGCGTTTAATGACAGGGCGGCGTTCTCTGGCGGTGAGACCCTTCCTCCATTGGGCTCTATTGTTGGTAGCTCATTTTGCTGGGGCATTGGTAGTCCTAGCAGCCATGGTAGTTTTTTCTTTTCTGCCCTTGCTAGCCACTAGGGCCCACAATGTGTGAGGTGCTGCTATGGGGAGAGTGAATGGACAAGAGTCGGGGCCAGTAGTCGGCTTAGGGGCTGCCACTGGAAGTGGCAAGAGTATCCGGGTGGGGGTGTCTTGTCGGCCTGAAGCCTTCTTAAGGGTGACAAGTTCCTCGATAAGGGCTTAGATCTGTTAGCTAGGCGCATCGATGGCCGTCCTGTAGTTCTTATGAATCCGATAGATCAGCTCTATCATGACCACATTTGCTTGGCTACCGGTGGTAGCCCCAATTTCCTGGTCCTGATTGATCTTATGAACAAGGTTCAGAAAGTAGGCGCTGGGAGGGGCTTTCCTCAACTACCTCGCATGAATATGTGGGAGGCTTGAGAGTGTGGTACTTCATTGTCGCTTACGCAAGGGGGGGCCTTGCAGCATCAAAATTGGGGACAGGGTCGCGGCACCCTCTTGAGTGGAGGAGCTCCTAGCTAGTGTTCTTTACGGGGCCTCCGGGGCCCCGAAAAACGCAGGCCCCCGGCCCAATTCCCCGCCCCGCCCCGCTGAAGGGCCCGGGGCGGGGCGTGTTATTTTACGTTTCCCTGCCCCTGCCCCCAGTCCCCCCAGTTCCCCAGACGGGTCCCTGTTAAAACAGGTGGGGAGAAACGGGGCCCCCTCCAGAGAGTGAGCGGGGACTCGCCCCGGAAGGGGGCGGGGCGGGGATCACCCCCAAAATAACCCCCCCGGCCCGTTGTAAGCCCGGGGCCTGGCGAGTGAAAACCCGCCCCGCCCCGCCCCGTAACGAACTCTACTCCTAGCGCCTGTAGAGGGAGGGGGAGGGTTTTCTGTTTTGCCTCTTTATTTGTTTCGACGACTCGAGCCAAAGGGCGCAACAGTGGGATCCATGGGGTATTCCTGTACCCTGACAGGTGACGTTACGCAGAAATCTCGAGATAGTATACGTAGTGTTTCTGAAAGTGGAAAATGCACTTGGAGGGAAAATAGGGAGGAGGAAGCATGAATAAAAACCAGATTAATCTTGATAATATTATATAAGACTTATACTATACTGGTATCTATTTTAGAATGTCCTGGATGAAGGGTTTTCAACCGTCAATTCCTTGGGGAGAGTATTATTGTTTTCTGAAACAGGCTCTTTGAAAACACTTATAGCCGAGTAATAATTCCTTCGTAGAAAATAACAACTAGATTTTCAGATTCTCTATATCTTAAAATTCTTATAACTAAATTTTCAATGTTGTGTCTCTATTATTCATTGAGATAATAGAATGGAATTTTTAGTTTTCAGTGGTGGCTCAGGCTGATTGGAATCCCGGTCCGGCTTTGGTTCCCTATAAATCACGTTAATCCTGACCGGTTGCCTGTTCTGGCTAGGTTTTATAACCGCTTGTATTATGATGATAATTGGTCTCATACACGATATCTGCCAGACCACAGGTTTTGGGCCCACTCTTCACCATAAGAAAATTCTTCTTTTGGTTTCTTGATTAAAGCATCTAAAGGTTCAACAGCTTAGTGAGGTTTTGTACAGGCAATTTTCCCTTAGAAAACCAGTATCTCTTATTTATTGGTCCACCCTTCTCTCAGGTTTGACTGCATCTTGATTGCGAGCTCTTGATGATTACCTTCCGGGGGTCCACTTCGAGTAAGAATACTATATGTGAAATCATCATATCTTTCAAGTGACCTTTGGGTTGCTGAAAATGGCTATTCATATTCTCAACATGCTTACACTCTGAATTCTGGAGGAATCAACTTGTGTGACATCTTTGGAAAAAAGGGCAAGCTAGGATTCCTGAAGCAATCTTCATGTCTCAGATCATTACTGCCCTCCGCTACAGGACTTATGATATCAACTTTGTACATGATATCACCAAGGGTTACCCTTTAATCTTCAACTCTATGAAGTCTAGTCAATAAAGATGTCAAAGCAGCATAGAGTCACCTGATCAAACAACTAGGTAAGTACTAGTCTATATTCTACTAAGAACCGCCCTTTCAATTTAAGTAATACCTTGGAGAAATAAGAATAATTACATCCCAATCTGAGTAAAAAAGTCCATTTGTGAACAGGTTAAAACTCATTGGCTTCTATTTGTGCAATACTGTAATAATTGGCTGGCCCTTGATCGGAATTATCAAGGTTCATGTGACAATATAAGGAACATAAACCTCACAATAATGTGTTCCTAGTTTCAAATAAGAACTCCAATCTTCTTAAAATACTTGATCCAATCTTATCGTATTTAGCCTTATTATAGCACAAACCTCTAGATTCCCACGTTTCACACACTAAACTTCCTTGGGTCAAAGTTTATTATTTTTTTCCCGTGGAAGGCATCATGCTTACCCCCAGCCCACCTCTTGAATAGGAGGTGTTTGTTGGCAGTTTAGGGAGAGAGCACCCCCTATATTATAAATGCCAGACAGAAGATATTGACACAATTCCCATAAAGGGCAATACTGGTACAAGGACTAAGGTTCAGTTAGGTAAGAGCCCTTGGACTTGAGCATGCTAAAGGGATACTTTCCCACGAGTGACACAGAGCTCACTGAGGCTCGATGGTAGAGCTTTGCATAACTGTATCCACCGCCGTTGGTAGAAGCAGCATCATATTACTAGAGCAAATAAAGGAGTTGGAAAAACATAGCAAGAGCAAATATTGTTTCATACTAATGTTCAATGGTAATCTCCGGCCCTTTAGGCAGCTCTACCAGATATTTCCGGAACATCTCTGATTCCCCGTCCACGCTTGCCACTGCTATGATAATATGTCGTCAATGTTAACAGAATTCCGGGTCTAATTGAACTGTGGTTTTAAATTTCGAGTTAGGCTCCTTGCAGTGCTTTAGCAATCGGGATTCACATCATCTATTTTCTAATAACATAACCCTCAGGAACTAGAATTGTCTCCGTTGGACTGTCTCGCGTGTCAAGAGCACTACCAGTCCAACCCCAGAACTGAAAGTTGTTACGGTTCCAACTGGCGGCCAATTCCTGTACAGCTTGCAGCCCAATATATAGTCATCGAAGGTCTTGCACATGATTTTTAAGATATTTTCACTGGACTCTTGAGGGTTTGAAGATGTTCATGGATCTGGTCGGCTCAGCTGAAATGCAGAAAATGCTTGACTTATACTTACAAGTCTAGTGAGTGGGGCGTAGTCATCTCCATTATCAACTCAGACATATTTGAAATTGACATGTACCAAACACCCTCCCTGTAGTCATATCCGGATGGCAACCCTTCTTAATTGGCCCTTGATCTGTGGGACTGTGATATTAGACGCGATTACGAATGGGACTAGAGTTCGTTACGGGGCGGACGGGGCCCCGGAAAACGCGGGCCCCCGGCCCTTTTCCCCGCCCTGCCCCGCTCAACGGCCTGGGGCGGGGTGTCTTTTTCGGCATTCCCTGCCCCTGTCCCCGCTC
>Ga0307509_10001337_pt1 | contig 41760 bp, 35 predicted proteins | sample 10_EM_MG_FD_202245 | JGI IMG/M metagenome (GOLD analysis project Ga0307509, IMG submission 202245) | Populus trichocarpa ectomycorrhiza microbial communities from riparian zone in the Pacific Northwest, United States - 10_EM | ecosystem: Host-associated > Plants > Roots > Unclassified | place...
GCATGGTTTGAAACAGGCGTCAATCACGGCGTCTCGTTCCTGCTCGTCGATGCAACTCGTGTCGCTCAAGAAGTCGTCACGAAGGAAGACTACGTCAATGCTGGCGCTCGTCCGTACTGGATCACGATCAAGGCAACGCAGGTTCACGACGTACAGACGCGTGAAGTAAAGGGCATCCAGAAGCTCAGCCTGTTCCGCTTTGCCGAGACCGTGACTGAGATGAGTGCTGATGGCATCTCGTCCGTCATCCACCAGCAAATCCGCATCTACCGCTTGAACGATGCAGGCACGGGCGTTGACTTCGCTGTCTACCGCTGCACCGGCGCTGACACGATGAAGCAGTGGGTGAACATCGACAAGGGTTCGCTCCGTGGCGTGACCGACATTCCGATCGTTCCGTTCTACACAGACCGCGTGACGTTCTATCTCGGCAAGCCTCCACTGCAAGACTTGATCGACCTGAACATCCACCACTGGCAGGTGTCGAGCGACTACACGAACATCCAGCACATCACGAACGTTCCCTTCCTGTTTGGTAAGGGCCTTCGCGCTCAGATGGACGACGACGGCAACGCAAAGCAGTTCGTCATTTCACCGTACCAGAGCGTGATGACTGACAACGCAGAAGCAACGCTCGAATGGGTTGAACACACTGGCTCGTCTCTCGATGCAGCTCGTGCGTACCTTGAGCGCGTGGAAACACAGATGGAGCGCGTTGGTCTGGCTATGACTACGCCAACTTCATCCGGCAACGTCACTGCTACCGAGAACGCACTGAACGCTTCCGAGAGCAACAGCATCTTGAAGAGCTGGGCGATGTCGCTTCAAGACTCGATCAACATGGCTCTGACGTACACGTGCCAGTACCTCGGCGTTGAAGACGTGACTCGCGCGGTGATCAACACCGACTACGCGGTTGACTACACAGCGAACGACACGTTCCCTGATGTCCTCGCAATGTTCACGTCAAACATCATCGACGCAGAGACGGTCGTTGCAGAAGCCAAGCGCCGCAACGTGATCGACCCAGCTGCTGAGATCGTCATTCCTGAACCGCCACCACCGCCTGTCATCGTGCAAGCGGCTCCGGGTGATCTTCCAGGAGCGCCGAAAACTGAAGCCATAAATACCCCAGCAGAAGCCTAACGCTCTGCTGAAAACAACAAGAACGAAGGAGACCTAATGGACTTGTCAAAGGAACTGGAAGCGCTACCAGAAGAAGTGCGCACAACGTTGGAGAAGCCGGAAGTACTCGCAGCAGTGACGGCGCTGATCGACGGTCGCTTGAAGCCCGTACTCGACAAGCGTACGGAACTGCTCGCTTCACTTGCTGAAACGAAGGAAGTGATCAAGAGCTTCGGCGGTGTAGATGCGATCAAGGCACTGCACGAACAGAAGAACGCTGCTGAAAAGGCTGCTCAAGAAGCTGCCGGTAAGAGTGGCGACATCGAGGCGGTCAAGAAGTCGTATGCCGACCAACTTGCTGCTGCTCACGGTGAACTGGAAGGACTGAAGAATGCTGCGAAGGCCGAGAAGGTGTCGTCAGCAGTTGGCAAGGCAATCCGTGAAGAGAAGGGCATACCTGAACTTCTCGAACCACACGTCAAGTCGCGTGTTCGTGCTGAGCTGAACGCAGACGGTACGGTCAAGCTCGTTGTTCTCGGTGCCAACGGTGCTCCGATGCTCAACGTGGACGGCAAGGACGCAACGATGAAGGACCTGCTTGCCGAGTTCAAGGGCAATGCAACGTTCGGTCGTGCTTTCGATGCTCCTGCCGCAAGTGGCTCAGGTGCAAAGGGTGGTGCTAGTACAGGTGGTGATGTCGCTAATCCGTGGAATCCGGCAAGCCGCAACTTCACCAAGCAGAACGAAATCGCGCGTGCAACTCCGAAGCTCGCGATGACTATGGCTGCTCAATACGGCATCAAGCTCGACCTGTGAGTCCACGGTCAATCGATCGACCATAAATAGAGTTAGATGAAGTAGGTAGACGGTGATCAAAGGTCACCGCTACCACGGTCCTACGGACCTCCTCGGGTGAGCCAACGGCGATCCAGAGAAAAGCAAAAACAACAACAACAAACCCTTTTCTGGAGCCCACATCATGGCTGTTACCCGTCTGTCCGACGTTATCGTCCCCCAAGTCTTCGCAAGCTACATGCTCGAGCAATCGATCGTGAAGAACCTGCTGATCCAATCCGGCGTTGTGTCGGAAAACGCTGTTCTGTCCGCATACCTCGCCGGTGGTGGTCAGACATTCAACCTGCCAAGCTGGAAGCCAATCGACCAGAACGGTACCGCAGCAAACGTTCCTTCGGACGACACTGCTGTTCAAGCTACTCCTGAAGCTGTCGTTGCACGCAAGCAAATCGCTGTGCGTCTGGACCGCAACAAGGTATTCGGTACTGCTGACATCACTGCTGCTCTGGCTGGTTCCGACCCGCTCGACGCAGTTGGTTCGTACGCTGGTCTGGCAATCAACCAATGGCGTCAAGACTCGCTGCGCAACGTTCTGTTGGGCTGCGTGAACGTCACGAACGCTGCTGGTCTGGTCAACTCGGTTGCTGTTGAAGCGACTGGTTCGTACACGGCTGCTACGCGTATCAACGCATCGACAGTTATCGACACGTTCACTGGTTGGGGTGACTCGATCATGGCAATGAAGGGCTCCGCCATCTTCATGCACAGCGACACGTACCGCTACCTCGTCAAGAATGACTTCACGTCGTTCTCACGTGGTTCGTTCCAGACGATCAGCCTGGGTCAAAACGCTACAACTGGCGCAGCTCCAGGTATGGACCAATACCTCGGTATGTGGGTCTTCGTTGACGACACGCTGCCAAAGGTTGCTGGTACTACTTCCGGCTTCAAGTACACGTCGTACATCGTCAAGCCAGGCGCTGTCACGTTCGGTATGACACCTGCTGAGTTCCCAGTCGAAGTTCAACGCTTCGTCAAGGACGCAAACGGCGGCGGTGGTGAGTACTTGGCCCTGCGTGACACGTTCTCGTATCACATCGGCGGCTTCAAGTTCAACAGCGCTTCGGTTGCTGGTGTTGTTCCTACCGACGCGGAACTGGCAACAGTCTCCAACTGGTCGCAAGTGTTCAACAACAAGGCGGTCGGCGTAGCTGCTCTGATCCACAACGCAGCGTAATCGTTGCTATAGGACGAGAGGTGTTAAGTCACCTCTTTTCCTTCTGATCCATTTCTGAAGGAGAGAAAACATGGAGCAATTCGATCAAGTCCGTGAGGCGCACGCGCGTCTCCAATCACAAACGCAACACGAAGAGCTGGTCGCAAAGATCAATGCAATGTCCGAACAGCTCGAAGTGATCTTCGCATTCGTACAAAAGCAGGGATCGAAGAAGGCCGCAAAGTCTGAGGAATAACTATGAGTCTCCTTGTTGAAGACGGCACCGGCCTCCCGAGCGCTGACGCCTACGCAAGTGTTGCAGCCGTCACGGCGTACCACGCTGCGTTCGGTAATGACAGCTGGGCAGACTTCGATTCGACTCAGCAAGAGATTCTGATCCGTCGTGCCACGCGCGACCTCGACGCTCTCTACGGCGCTGGATACGCATCCACTCGCCTTACCCCAACTCAATCACTGATGTTCCCACGTGCTTCGTTCTGTACGGACGACGGCGTGAAGATCACTGGTATCCCTGCCGCTCTTGTCAGTGCAGTCTCTGAACTCGCATTGATTGAAGGCACGATCGATCCAACAGGTACTTCTGACACATCCGGCAACGACAAGGTCTCGATCATCCGTATCGGCGACATCTGGACGCACACCGAGAAGTTCAGTCAGACCTCAGCTAACGGTGCAGCACTCCGCAAAGTCTCGTTCCTCCTTCGTTCGCTTCTGATCGGTGGTGCTGCATCTCTATTTGTCCCCATCTCAAGGGGCTAACCGTGTTTAACGCGCTCCTGACGAAGGCAAAGATCACCGCAGTGATCAACGAGCTTGGCACTACGGTCGCCATCTCTCACGCCTCATTCAACCAAGACACCGAATCAGACACCGTTACCGTGGTCTACAAGGGTAGGGCTGTCTTCTCGTCTAAGCGCACGTCTCCCGATTCGACAGACACGACCTCGTACACCAGCAAGATCAACGTAGCAGACGGCATCGCCTACATCTGCGCGACGGGCAAGAAGCCTGTTCCCGGCGACACGCTGACCGGCAAGGGTCGAACGTTTCTGGTCAAGGCAGTGACTGACTACCAGCCCGCTGATGTCGTCATTGCGTACAAGCTGGAGCTGGAATGACAGACGCAGGCCAGATCAATGACCTGTTCGTCAGTTTGGAAACGAATCTACGCCGCTTTCCTCGTGAAGTAATGAGTGAAACGGTGCAGAGGATCGAAGGACGAACACCAGTGCTCACAGGCAACCTGAAAGCTGGTTGGATTGGCGAGAAGACGAAGGACGGATTCCTGATCTCGAACATCGCGACCAATGAGCAAGGGCAGCACTACGCCTCTTACATCGAGCACGGCACCGAGAAGATGCGTGCTCAACCAATGATCGCTCCGACGCTGTTGGAGATGGATCAGATCACGAAGGTCGCCGCAGAGCGATCAGGACTCAAGACATGAGCACTTCAACCATCGCCAAGCTGCTTGATACGGCAGCTAGGAGCGTCGCGGCGTTGCCAGATGACTTCTACAAGGAGAACACGAGCAAGGACCTCCAAGGCCCAGTAGTTCCGTGGGCTCGCTCGACTCTGTACCCCAACGTCAGCACACCGCTTTCAGTCGGCCAGAACGCTCAACGTCAGATGCAGGGCTTGTACCGCATTGACATCCTGTACCCGCAAGACAAAGGCCCTTCAGCAGCTCGTACCGCCGCTGACGCCGTAGTTGCAGCGTTTCCGATCGGTCGTCGACTGGTTGATGGCGCAGTCACTGTGATCTGTGAGATGGCAAGCGTCCTCTCATCGCCGCAAGCCCCAGGCAAGTACTACATCGTCCCCGTGCAAATCAACTGGGTTGTCTACATCGGATAGCGCTAAGGACCGAATCACATAAATAGACCACACGGCTAACAACAAAAACAACAAGGAGCCACTCCATGACTATTGCAACAGGCGCACGTTCGCGCGTCGGCTACATCGCTGAAACGGTGTACGGCACAACGCCCGCAACCCCACAACTCGTTCAACTGCCTTTCCAGTCGTGGAACGTCAACCTGACTCGCGATGAGTACGAAGACAACAGCATCGTCTCGGACCGTATGCAGCGCTACTCGATCACTGGCGACCGTCACGTTGCTGGCGACATCGATGTCAACTACTCGCCGCTGAACTTCGACGTTCTGCTCGAAAGCGTGCTGTGGTCTTCATTTGCGACCAACGTGCTCAAGATCGGTCAGACGATGAAGAGCTTCACGATGGAAGAGCAAGCGCTCGACATCGTTCAGCACCGTGTGTTCACCGGCATCACCGTTGACAAGCTCCAACTGACTATTCCAGCTTCTGGCATCGTCACTGCGAAGTTCTCTGTCATCGGTAAGGATCAGTCGGCACTTGCTGTCACAACGATCGACACCGACTCGACGTACACGGCATCAGCAGCAGCGCTTCCGTTCACAGACAACGGCGTATCCGGCTACTTCAAGATCGGTGGTTCAGCAGTTGCGTACGTGTCCAGCTTCGCAATGACGCTCGACAACAACCTGAGCACGAACTTCACGCTCGGCTCTGCAACGCTCCACGGTCTCACACCGAACTTCTTCACCGTCACTGGTTCGATGAACGTCCTGTTTGAAGACGCTGTTGCGTACAACCTGTTCCTGAATCAGACGCCATCAACGATCGACATCAAGCTCGACAACGGCACGAACACTCACCAGTTCTACCTGCCAAACGTCAAGATCACAGCAGCTACGAAGACGATCAGCGGCAACGGTCCACAAACGATGGCTTGCACGTTCAAGGGCCTGTACGACGGCACGAGCGTTTCGAACATCGTGATCACAAGGTCGTAAGCACCAACCCTCTAAGGGCAAGAAGGACCGCCCTCAAAACGCGGTCCTTCGCTTTTTCTGCCGCATAAATACCTGTGACAGAAGAAGGAGAAACACATGTCAACCCAAACACTAGACGATTTCGAAGCCACATCCGTGCAGATGGAACTGAAGAGCCCTAAGACCGGCGAAGGTCTCGGCGTCTTTCTCGAACTGCTCGGACCGGATTCGGTCGAGTTCCGCAACTGCCGTAACCAGTTCATCAAGAAGCGTGCTGCTCAAACAGCCGAAGTTACGACAGACGAACTTGAAATGATCAGCTCTCACTTGGACGAGCTTCTGACGGCATGTGTCGTTGGTTGGTCGAGCGATGCGTTCTTCAAGTGCGCGTTCTCCAAGACAGCCGTTCTCGACATCATGCGCAACGTCAAGTACGCATGGATTCGCGATCAGGTGAACGAATTTACCGACAAGCGCGCCAACTTTTTTCGTTGATGCGACTGTCGGGCTCGCACTGTGTGTCAAAGACACAGTGGAGCTTGACTACCCTGACAAGGAAGGTTCGACGCTACGCCAACGGCTGCTCAACGCAGAGCGGCAAGCGAAGCGAAACGGCTTTCCAGTCATCCAGGGCAAACAACATCAAGTGATCGTCCCGCCTCGCGCTGGGCAGATCGTGTGGGAAGCATTCTGGTCTCTCGACGAAGCGCGTCAGAGCCACGGATACGGACCACAAAGACTTTCCAACGAAGAAATCTATGCGTGGACGCAGCTATACCAGCAGCGTTTGCAACTGTGGGAGATCAATGCGCTTAGGGCAATGGACCGAGCGTACTTGAATGCAGTCGCCAAGAAGAGCGACGAGGAATAAGCAATGACAACGATCGTCGATCTGCAACTCAAGGCAGACAGTTCTCAAATCGACAAAGCAGCAGACAGCCTCAAGAAGGCCGGTGAAGCTGCGAAGGTCGTTGGTGGTATGCAAGGCGCTGTCGCTTCGGAAATCAAGAAGACATCCGACGCCTTCTTCCAGCTCGAAAAGAACGCATCGAAGGTCGGCTCATCGCTGCACGACGTTGCGGCCTCGTTCAATCCTCTCAAGCTCGCTGCTGGTGGTCTTGCAGGAATCATCGGTGGTCTGACGCTCGGTGCGTTGCAGAGCATGGTGATGGGCGTCATCAGTGCCCGCGCTGAAATCTACAAGCTGAGCGAAACGACTGGACTTTCTGTCAGCGTCTTGTCTGGCCTGAAGAGTGTTGCGCTCGAAACCGGCACGTCGATGGATGTCATCGCAACGTTGACACAGAAGTTCAACGCTGCTGTCTCTACGTCAGGCCGCGAGACATCGATCCAGAACACCGCATTCAAGAACCTTGGCATCAACCTCAAGGACACGAACGGCAACTTCAAGGACAGCATCACGCTTCAGATCGAGTCCGCGAAGGCCCTCAATGAGCACAAGGACGGCATCGAGAAGGATGCGTACTACATGGCGATCTGGGGCAAGCAAGCCATCGCCAACAAGGACTACCTGAAGAACTTGGGTGAGCAGACTGAGGTTCACGGCAAGCTGACAGAAGAGCAGGCGAAGAAGGCCCACGACACTGAAGTTGCACTGGCGAAGCTCGGCAAGGCGACAAACGAACTCAAGGGCGAAGTCACCGATGCCACGCTGACAGCTCTGCTTCCATTCATCAGTGCGCTCAATGACGCATCGAAGGCTGCTGGTGGTCTGAACAATGCGCTGAACCCGAAGAACATCGACTTGCTGTGGATGTCTACGGCGAAGTACGGCCAAGCGATTGCGGACACCAAGAAGGAACTCGAAGACCTCGGCAAGGTAGGCCATTGGTACAACCTTGGCATGAAGGACGACCAAGCCTTCGTTGATGCACAGCGTCAGGTTCTCGAACAGCGTCTCAAGACACTGACAGCGTTTCAAGGAAAGATCGACGCAGCCGCAGAGAAGGCTCGTGATTCATTCCGCAAGGCTGAGCACGGCGGTGATGGCTCCAAGCCTGTCCTGGCGAACATCAAGGACAAGGAAGTTCCTGGTGGTCACGAAGCACCTACCCCATCGGACTCTGGCTACGAACAGGCGAACAAGCGCGAAGAGGATACGGTCATCAAGCTTCGTGCAGCGTATCAAGCGCTGTTCGGTATTCAGGGCAACGTCCACGCTCTCGAACTGCAAGCGTCGATCGATGCTGGTGACTTCAACGCCAAGTACAACAAGAAGAAGGAACTGATCAAGGAAGCCGCATCTGTTGAGCAGATTGCAGCGCTGAAGGCTAAGGCTGCAAACGCTGACTACCTTGAAGGTCTGAACAAGGTCACGAAGGCTGAGAACGACCGTTGGGAAGCAGCAGAGAAGAGCGCCAAGGCAGAGCAGGAAAAGGTCACGCAGCTTCGCCAGACGAACGCACAGCAGGACATCGCGCGTGAAGTGCTCAAGGTCTACGGCAAGACGCAAGACGACGTAAACGTTGCGATTGCGAACTACAACGTTGCTCAGGCTGAAACGGCACTCGTCATTGCGAGGGCATCTGGCGCAACGGAACAGGAAGTCTTCCAGCTTCAAGCAAAGCTCGATGCGCTGAAGGAAATCGCTGGTCTGACGGCCGATCAGAAAGACGGCAACGACGCTGAGACGAAGCGCCAGCAGACATTCAGCGCTGGCTGGTCGAAGGCGTTCAACGACTACAAGAAGAACGCTGCTGATGCATCGCAAGACGCAGGCAAGGTGTTCGGCTCGGTCACGTCGAAGATGGGTGACGCACTCTCAACGTTCGTCACAACCGGCAAGCTGGACTTCAAGGGTCTCGCCGCTTCGATCATCGCTGACCTCGCAAAGATCGCAGCAGAGAAGGCAATCGCCGGCCTCGTTGGCGCTCTGTTCGCTGACGGTGGTGCGTTCTCCAACGGCACTCAGATGTTTGCAGATGGCGGTGTCGTCAACTCACCTACAGCGTTCGGCATGTCAGGTGGCCGTATGGGCGTGATGGGCGAGGCTGGACCTGAAGCAATCGTTCCGCTCAAGCGTGGTCCCGACGGCAAGCTCGGTATCGGCTCAAACGGCAGCAGCGCTGCTGCACAGCCAAGCAACGTCAACATCGTTCAGAACATCTCGATCGGTTCGGTTGATAGCGCCGAGCGTCAGGCAGCGATCCTGAAAGCAATGCGCGATCAGACGGTCGCAATCACAAAGCAAGTAGTAGCCGATCAGATGCGCCAAGGCGGAATGCTGAATCGCAAGGCCGCATAAGGACAACCCATGCCAGCAGCTCTCCCTCTCCAAGCATTCATCGCTCAAGCATCGCAGAACACGACGCAATACAAGGTCCTCGAAGTCAAGTACGGCAACGGCTACTCACAGCGTGCAGGTGACGGCTTCAACAACAACCAAGCATCTTGGAGCATCGACTACGGAACGATCAGCTTGGCTGACCTCACGACGATCCTGACTGCGTTCGACGCTGCGAAAGGGGTTGACTACTTCACGTGGACAGCCCCAGGTGATTCCGCTTCGAAGAAGTGGGTAGTCAAGCAACACACCCGCAAGTCAGTTTCTGGCTTGTTCTACACCCTGCAAGCCACTCTCGAACAGTGCTTCGACCTCTAAGCCATGGCAATCCAATCCGACCTCAAGCAATCAGCGCTGCCGAACTACATCGAGCTGTTCGTGCTCGACCTCACACCTCTCGGCAGCACTGTGTTCTACCTCTCTCCAAGCACTGCAAACGGCGCATCGGCGATCAGCTTCGGTGGTCAGGTCTATACCCCAATGCCAATCACTGGCAGCGGCTGGGAGACAACGATCGACGGCGCAGCACCGCAACCTCTTCTCAAGGTCTCGAACGTCACGAAGTTCATCCAGAGCTATTTGACCTCATTTGCTGACCTCGTTGGAGCACGGATTACCCGGTATCAGACGTTTGATAAATACCTCGATACAGGTTCATCGCCGGACTCGACCCAAGTGTTCAACACCTGTGTGTACGTGATCCAGCAGAAGACGAAGCAGAGCAAGTCCGAAGTTGAATTTCGCCTCTCTTCAATCATCGATGTCCCAACCATGAAGCTCCCCCGTCAACAGGTTCTCCGCGCAGAGTTCCCAGGTGCGGGTCTATTCCAAAAGTGATCTATGGATTTCCGTTCTTACTTTATCAGCAAGTGGCCCGAAGAGGCTGTCGGCTACCTCAAGGGTGGTCAGTTCTATCCGCTCGAGAACATTGCGGAAGACAAGCTGCACACGTTTGAAGTTGACCCTCTGTTCATGCTTGAAGAGCCGGAAGTCTTGCTGCACTCACACCCGACAGGTCATGAAGTTCAAGACCCGACTGTCGATCCACGTTCACCGTCGTACCTCGACCTCAAGCACCAGATCGCAACAGACATCGAGTGGGGCATCTGCGTCACCGATGGTCAGACGTGCGACGAGCCGCTGTGCTGGGGCAACTACGACAACGTTCCAGAGCTTCTCGGTCGTGAGTTCATCTTCAACCTCCACGACTGCCTGCCTCTCGCACGTGACTGGTTCTACAAGAACCGTGGCATCAAGCTGCCGTTCCACGCTCACGACCCAATGTGGCATGAGCAAGGCGAGAACTACATCGAGGGTCTGTACAAGGAATGGGGTTTCGAGCTCGTAGACCTGACGCAGCTGGAAGAGGGTGACGTTCTGTTCTACCAAGTCCGCTCGCCAGTCGTCAATCACGTCGGCATCTATCTCGGCAACAACGAAGTGATCAGCCACTGGTTCGGTCGCGTCTCTTGCGTTGAGAGCTTCGGCAAGTGGGCATCACACATCAAATTCGCGGCTCGCTATGTCGCACCAAAGGTCGCAGCATGAGCGAAGTTCAAACAATCCACTTTCACGGCGAGGCTGCAAAGCTGTTCGGCAAGGTTCACAAGCTCGCAGGTGAAGACCTTCCGAAGCTGTTCGCAGGCCTGACATCACAGCTCGGCCCTACGTTCAAAGAGTTCGTCCGCACGAATAGCTGGCACATCTGCGAAGGCAAGGTCAAGCAAGGCAACGATCTCGGCCAGGACGACATCAGCAAGAAGCTCAACGGTAAGACGCTGCACTTCCTTCCTGTCGTTCAAGGCTCCAACTCAGCTCTTCGAATCATCGCAGGAATCATCTTGCTCGTTGCTGCGTACTTCGGCTACGGCAACTCATACACGGTCTCTCTCGGTATCTCGCTGATTCTTGGTGGTGTCACTGAGATGTTGACGAAGCCCAAGCTCGCATCACCCGGAGCTGTCAATGCGAATGACCAACGCGGCTCATCGATCTACAACGGCGCACTGAACGTAACAACGCAAGGTGGCCCGATTCCTCTGCTCTACGGCCGCGTTCAGCGTGCCTCGTCAGTTGTGATCAGCACTGACTTCTCTTCGGATCACCAATAAACATGAAGAACGACATCGAACAAATTCTCGGCGCAGGTGGTGGAGGCGGTGACGCTCACACTCCAGTCGACTCGCCTAACTCACTGCTGTCGCTGACGACAGCTCGGGTCATGTTCCTCACCTCTGACGGTGAGATTCAAGGTCTTGCTGACCAGACGAACAAGCTGAAGTCGGTCTACCTGAACAACGTGCCAGCGATGAACGCAGACGGCACGCTCAACTTCGCTTCCGTGATCGTCGATGAGCGCTACGGCCTCCCATCGCAGTCCGTGATCCCAGGCTTCCCGTCTGTCTCTTCAGCTTTCAACATCGGCACGAAGATCACGGTCTCCGCACCAGTCATCTACACGTCATCCACTTCGGCAGTCGATGCAATCCGCGTGTCGATTCGTTTCCCTGCACTGTTCACTCAGCAGACGAACGGCGACACAACAGGCGCAACGGTCAACTTCCAGATTTACACAGCTCTCGGTGCAGGCTCGTACTCGCTGATCAAGGACGTCACCAAGACAGACAAGTGCACGTCGCCTGCTGACGTTGACTACCTGATCAACCGTCCTTCTGGCTCTGGTACATGGTCTGTCAAGGTCGTTCGTGTCACTGCTGACAATGTATCTACCACGCTGGCTAACGACATCTACTTCCAAGTATCGAATGAGCTGCAGTACGCAGTCCTTCCGTACAACAACCGCGCTGTCATCGGTCTGACCGTCACAGCAGCAGCAACGGGAACAACGTACCCACTCGTCTCGTTTGACTTGTACGGCCTGAAGGTCAAGGTTCCGTCGAACTACAACCCTGTCACTCGCGTCTACAGCGGCACGTGGTCAGGTACTTTTGCATCTTCGAAGCAGTGGACGAACAACCCAGCGTGGGTGCTCTATGACTTGCTGACGAACACAACGCACGGCATGGGTCTCGCTGCGTCAGACATCGACCAGTACTCGTTCTATGACGCTGCTGTCTACAACGACGGTCTCGTTCCTGCTCTCGTCAACGGTTCCGTGAGCGGCACTGAGCCTCGCTACGTCTTCAACTACCAACTGATGGCACAAGACTCAGCATGGCAGACGATTCAGAACATCGCCGCTTCGTTCGGTGCTGTCGTCTACACATCTGGCAACCGTGCCAAGCTCGTTCAGGATCGTCCAACAGGCTTCTCGCGCCTTATCACGAACTCGAACGTAGAAGACGGTGTGTTCGAGTACACGTCATCGCAGCTGAACACTCGTCAGTCAGCGTGCAAGGTCTACTGGAACGATCCTTCTCAGAACTACCTGTCGATCCCTGCGTACTATGAAGATGCAGCAGGCACGACTCGCTATGGACTTGCAGTCCAGACCGTCACGGGTCTCGGTATCACTTCTGAAGGTCAGGCACTGCGTCTGGCGAAGTGGCACGTCGATACCTCACTGAACAACACCGATGCTGTTGTCTTCAAGGTCGGCTTTGCTAACGCTGGTATGGAACCAGGCGAAGTCATCAAGATCGCTGACACAGACTACGGCCAGACACTCGACCTCGAAGCGAAGGTTGTTTCCACGACCACCTCCACTGTCACCTTCGACCGCACGATCAACGTGACGAGCGGCATGGTGATGGACATCGTTGGCTCCGACGGCACAACGATCTACACGCGCACGATCACCTCAACCGGCGCGTTAGTTACGGTGTCGTTCTCTGGTGCTGCAATCGCTGTCTCGACGAACGCCGATGTTGTGTTCACGGGTGCTGTCTCTCCACGTCTGTTCAAGATCACTGACGTTAAGGAAGACGGCCCAGGCCACTACACAGTGTCCGCTGTCTCATACGACCCGAACAAGTTTGGCCGTGTCGATAGCACACCTACCGGCATCGTTCCTACGTTCCAGGCACCAGCGCTGATTCCTTCTGCGGTATTGAACCTTGCGTTCCGTGAAGGCTCGACAAACAACAACGGCGTCATTCAGCGCTCGTTGATGGTCTCTTGGTCGCGTCCTGTCACAGGCACCGTCAAGGACTACCTGCTTCGCTACCGTCGTGCAAACACGTCGTGGGTTGAGGTGTACGTCAATGCTTCGTCGTATCAGCTCGACAACGTGCTCGAAGGTCAGTACGACGTTCAAGTATTCCCGCGCACGACGATCAACTCGATGGGTCCTTTGGCGACCGGCTCATACACGATCACGTCTGCTGGTGGTGGCACAACGCTTCTCAATGCACCTACGGCGCTGGCTCTGATCGGTGGTGGTACATCGTTCTCCGGCCAGGACATCAACTTCACATGGACGAATCCATCGACAAACGCCTCGATCGCTGCAACGTTGAAGGACTTCGAAGTTCGATTCATTGAGACGACAGGCTCGACGACTGTTCGCACGGTGTACCTGCCGTACGTCAACGCTGGCGCTTCGCAGACAGGAAGCTACACGTATGCAATGAACAACGCTGACGGCGGCCCACGTCGCACGGTTCAGGTTCAGGTTCGCTGCCGTGACTCAAACAACAACCTGAGCAACCCAGTTACCGCGACGTTCAGCAATCCGGCACCAGCCGTTGTCACACCAACGATCAGTTCCGGCATCGGCACTACGTTCATCAAGATGACTCGTCCAGCTGATCCAGACTTCCAAGCGTTCCTGCTTTGGGGTTCCACAACTTCGGGCTTCACTCCTGCTCTTGGTAACCTGATCTACGAAGGTGACGGCTCATCGTTCACGCACGCTGGTCTGACTGACTCAACAACTTGGTACTACAAGGCTGCAGCGTATGACTTGTTCGGCAAGGACTACGCCGGCACAGGCCTGAACGTCTCGACCCAAGTAAGCGCAACGACATCTGCTGGCGCGAACGTCAACGAGTACGAACTGAACGGCGTCACTTGGACACCGAACTCACCATTGACGAATCAAGTCGCATGGTCAGCTTGCACGGCTATTCAGACGCTCGGTGTAGGTATGGGTGCGTCATGGGCAGTTTCAGCAGGCTCAGCAACGTGGTCGTCAGGCATCCTGTACATCTACTACGTTGCGGGAGCCTCAACACTGTCTTCGACGACTGCGTTGGCTACTGCTCTTGCTTCAACGTCGAACATCATCGTTGCTACATACCGTGGCGGCACGAACCTCGAAGTCGGCAACGGTCGTGCGTACCTAGATGGTTCGTTTGTCATCGCCGGTACCGTAGCTGCTTCTGCAATCGTTACTGGCTCGCTGACTTCTGCCTCAGGTGTATTCGGTTCGCTGGGCATCACCAACGCGTCGATTGCCAATCTCGACGGCGGCAAGATCACTGCGAACACGGTCACAGCAGCGCAGATCAACTCGAACGGTCTGACGATCAAGGACACACTCGGCAACGTCATCCTCAGCGCTGGCACGAACATCCCCACGGATGCTGCTACTGCTGGTGGTTGGAACCCTCAGTTCAGTGACTGGACAGGCACATACCCAACTGGCTGGACTCTTTGGACCGGCACAACGGTCATCAAGGAAACGTCGCTTGTCCGTACTGGCCCGTTCGCTGCAAAGTGGACTACTGGTGGTGTTGACAGCGGCATGTACCGTCAAGAGTCGTATTCAGTACCGAAAGCTGCTGGCACGTTTGTTCAGGGTGCGGTTGACATGTACGTTGTCTCATCGTCCAGCGCTGGTACCCCAGGTCTGCTTGTCCGTCTGTTTACCAATGCAGCTCTGACGACCTTCGTAGACAACGTTGTTCCGATTCCTTCGACAACATCCGGTGTCTGGCAGCGCGTTCCGTTCACAGCCCGTGCGGGCAACGTTCCCGTCTACGGCCTGATCATCTATGTGATGGCTGCTTGGGCTGGGTTCAGTGGCGGCACGTGGAATGGCACTGTCGTGTTCGACAACCTGACATTCGACTATCGCGACGGCTCGACAGACAACACGCAAGTGACAGTCAACGCCAACGGCACGCTGTCAGGCGCTGGTGGCGGTACGGTCACGATCGGCGGTCTCGGCTACACAGGTGATCTCAACGCCAGCTCCGACATCCAGCTCTACCAAAGCGTTGGAGCCGGACACACCGTCACCGGCAACACCATTGCTAACCTGTCCAACTCAAGCTGGACAAGCAGCGTCGCATCAAGGAACGCACAGACCGGCGCCGCCTACTGTGCCTTCAGTCCTGCCACAGGGGCGTACTACATCGCTGGTCTAAGCACAACACAGACGGTCACCGCACCTAACATGGCGTACTCGGTGATCACGCGCGCTGACGGCAACATCAGCTCTCGCGAAAACGGGGCCACCGAAACCGCACTTGGCACCTATGTCGTTGGTGATGTGATTGGCATCGAGTACGACGGCTCGAACGTTCGGTATCTGAAGAATGGGGCGGTGCTGCGCACGATTACAGCAGCAGCCAATCAAGTCTTGTACTTCGAGGCATCGGTCATCGGTAACTCGATCTCTGGTTGCCGCTTCGGCCCACTAACCAGCAACAACTGGGTGAGCGTGGGTGGCACTGGAAAGCCAACGGACAACGCCACTCGCGATGTATCGCTGGTGCCGCGTGTTTCCTGCTATGTGACTGGCAACACGATTGGCAAGGCCGGTGGCTCTGCTGCCTGGGACAGCGATGTCTACAGCACAAACCCAATCGGCTCAGGCTGCGTGGCCTACGCAACCGTTGCATCAACAGGGTGGAACATCATGTTCGGCCTGAACACCGACCCAACGACGGATGCGAACTACACGTCCATCGACTACGCGATGTACTTCGACGCTGGTGGCAACGTTTCCAAGTACGAATCCGGTGTCGGTACCGCAATGGGTACCTACACAGCTGGCTCTACAGGAGCCGTGATGTACGACGGCTCATACGTGCGCTACTTCTTGAACGGTACACAGATCGGCTTTACGTACATTGGTGGTATTAGCAACGCGTACTACTTCGACTCGTCGTTCTACACGGTTGGCGGTCAACTGACCAACGTTCGCTTCCTGCCCGTTGGTAACGCATCAGCTGTGCAGGTCGGTCAGCCGATCACCTCAGGTCTCGCCTCGACCTTCATTGCATCTGCTGCAATCGGTCTCGCTCAGATCAACACTGCCTCGTTCGGCTCGCTGTCCGCTCTAAGCGCAACGATTGGCACGCTGCGTACAGCGACTTCTGGTGCTCGAACAGAAATCTACGACAACGTAATCAAGATCTATGACGCCTCGAACGTGCTGCGGGTCAAGATCGGCAACCTGGCGCTCTAACGATGGCAACTGGCATTCAAGTTTTCTCGAGCGCTGGCGTGACGATGATCGACACGCAGGATCGACTTGCGAATTACATCGCAACGTTCACGCTGAGCGCGTCACCGTCGACCAACAGCGGAACGATCAGCGTATCGGGTATGGCTAACGACGGCACTTGGTTCGTCTACTCGAACCTTGGAACTGCTGGAGCGAGCGCTGACGTGTACATCACCATCAACTCTGGCAGCTTCACTTGGACTCGGTACGACAACGTCGGCACCTTGACTACCAAGATTACCGTAATGAGGACCTAACCATGTCAAGCGGTATTCAAGTCACCAACGCCAGCGGCATTCTGCAGATTGATGAGACGTATCGACGCCTGCTCAAGGTTGCCAGCGGCACCTGCACAACGCTCAGCGGCTCAGGCACTAACGTCATCTCATTCACCGCGCAGACGACCTGTGCACCTTTGATCTTTTTCCGACCAGCATCTGATGGCGTGTACGTGGGTCCGAACACCTTCAACAACAACAGCTTCTCGGTTCAGAACAACGGGAACTTCGACTGGGTGGTCTATGGGCTTGATAGCCCTGTTGCCCTGGACGGCACAACGATGGGTATGCAGGTCTTCGATACCAGCGGCAGCACGATCTACGACAGTCGGTACGAAGGTGTTCGCATTCAGAGCACATACACAGTCACGCAGCCGTATCCTGACTCGTACCTGATCGGTGCTCCCGGTGCGGGCAACTGTGCCTACCCGTACACCTACACCTTTACGGGATGGGGTGCAAAGCCGTGGATTTGCCTCAATGGTTTGTTCTGGCTCGATGACGGCAACTCGTCAACGATCTGTGCAACTACCAGCGGCACTAACGCAATCATCATCAACTGCGGCTGCATCTTGTCCGGCACCGCTTGGTCGATGTACACAAACAACGGCAGCAGTGGCTCCTACACACGCTCATACCCAGGCGGTGTTCTGCGTGTCCCAGTTGCTCGCCGCGACTTCTAAGTACCAGTAAATAAGAACAACAAGGACCACACATGGCCATTCTCAAATCAATCGAAACCCCACAAGGCGTCATCGGCACGTACCACAAGATCGTCAATGCGCAGATCAGCATTCCGAACAGCTCCATTGAGATCACTTGGAACATCTACGCGAGCCCCGAAGCACGCGAAGCAGGTAAGAACATCCTGTGGCAAGAGCGAGAGACGATCCCCTTCAGTGACTTGACAGTTGATCCTCGCGTTGGACTGTACGAACTGCTGGCAAATCGCTTCGGCTCAGCGCTGTCTGGTGGTATGGGTGATGAGGGTCAAAAGCCTGCAAGTACCGAGATGGCTTTGACCAGCGCAGCACAAGTTGCGCCGGTCGCTGAAGTCGTTGAACCAGAAGTGATCGTCCCCGAAGTGTTGGTGACAGACTCAGCTGGCGTGCTGATGCGGGTTGGTGGCTCTCCGTTTTCCGATAAATAAGGGAAACAAGGAATCAACATGAGCAATCAACTTGACATCGCAATCGACCAGGGCAGTTCGCTGCTTTACACGTTCACCCTGACGGATACGTCTGGTGCGGCTTACCCATTGACCAGCTTCGACGCTCGGCTTCAGGTTCGTCGCACATACGGCGATACGAACATCCTGATCAACTGCACGCTGGCAAATTCCAAGCTAGTCCTGACCAATGCTGCTTCAGGCATCTTGAGTCTCGTTTTGGAACCAGCAGACACGTCGTCTATCCGCTTCAACAGCAAGGAAGACGACACTTTGGACTGCGTGTATGACCTCGAAGTCATTCGCCCCGATGGCAAGACGTACAAGCCAGCGAAGGGCAGCTTCACGATTGCTCGCGAAGTAACGCGCTAAACACAGGCTGCACGGTTCTCCATAAATAGAAGCAGCGCCCGTGAAGGGCAAACAACTGCTTCTACATCTCTGGAGACATCCCATGCCTGCATCAACATACCTCGCAAACAAGCTGCTTGAACACCAAGTCGGCAAGACTGCATTCACCATGCCAACCGTATACGTGGGCCTGAGCTCCACGACTCCTACGCTGGCCGGCGCGAACATCACCGAACCTTCAACAGGTGGCTACGCTCGTGTCACTACTTCTGGTGCTTCATGGGGCTCTGCTGCAGCTGGTTCGATCACGAACGCTGCTGTACTGACGTTCCCTGCTGCAACCGCCGACTACCTCGCCGGCGCGAACTTGACCTACGGCATCGTCTATGACGCCGTGACTGCCGGCAACGTGCTTGGCTACGGTGTTCTCACTGTTCCGAAGAACGTGCTGAACGGCGATACCGCATCTATCGCAATCGGTCAGCTCACGATCACGATCAGCTAATCGCATAACGGGTGGAGACACCTGTTCTCCACCTTGTTCAGGGCTAAGGCCCGCAAAACAAGGAGCCGTTATGGCCATTGCTACTCTCGACCAATACATCGCTTCAGCGAAGCAACAAGTTGCGCTGACAAAGAACGTCGCTCGCACAACAACAGCGAATACGTGGTTCTCTGTGTTCGACCTCGCTGGTAACCCAGGTGCAGGTGCGCTCGCAGGCACAAGCACGACTGCCGGTATCCTCCAAACGTCAGGTACGCAGGGCTACCCAGCCCTCAATGCGTTCGGTGGCTCAGCTACTGGCTACTTGACCAACGTTGACTTCGGCAACACCGTAGCCGCTCGAATGATGGTCTATGACACCCTGTGGAAGGGTGGTGCCTACACATTCAACAGCGGCACAACTACTCTGTCAGCCCAACCTTCGTACTCAGGTCGTGTTCCAAGCGGTACTGACTTCACCAACACACAGATTTGGATTGAAGTCTCAACTGCGTTCGTCACCGGTACGTCTTGGACGATCGGTGTCACGTACACCAGCCACAACGGTACCGCAGCACGCACATCCATCGTCTCAGCAGCACAAGCTGCTGCCGGTCTGACCCAGGGCAAGATGTTCCAACTGGCACTTCAAACAGGTGACTCCGGCGTTCAAAAGATCGAGTCGGTCATCTGCTCGAACGGCGGTACTGCGATGACTGCCGGTGCGGTCAATGTGCTCGTCATTCGTCCGCTGTGGTCGGGCCGCTGCCGTGTGATCAATGATGGTGATGTTCACGCACTCGACAAGACCGGCATGCCCATCGTGTTCGCCACGTCTGCGCTCACACTCGCTGTCAACCCAGATGGCGGCTTGACTGGCATCCCTGAACTGTTGCTCGAAATCGCTAACAACTAAAGGGCTGACATGACGGCTCTTCGTCGTTGGCCTGTAGGTGTTGGCAGCACTACTGGCGTTCTCACAGGAGTGGTGCGTAATCGCACCACTGGCAATGGCTATTACTCCGTTGCTAGTGACCTGATCTTCGGTACGGTCACCAATCAGAAGGTGTTCCTGCTGCCGATCACTGAATCAACAGGCATGTCGGGCCTGTTCGCTCGCTCCAATCGTGCATTGTCGATCAGCATTGCCGAGACAGTCGCCCACACGATCGCGATGTGGAAGAACGGTGAAACGATCACGACCGACACCGGATGGAAGATCGGCTCAACCGTTGCGTCAGTTGACTACTTCGGTGGTGGTGCTCCTGCCGCCACGAACATCGGCAACATTCAATCAGAAGACGGCTCGACAGCAACAGCAACAGCAACGGTTGCTCAGGGTCAGACTCAGTACCTGAACATGAATGCCTTTGGCTTTGGCATTCCTGCAACAGCCACGATCAACGGTCTGCAAGTTCGCGCAGTTGCTAAGGACAGCAGCGGCGCTCCCGGCAACTTTATCGGTACGTTGTCGAAGCTGAACGACTCAAATCAAACGAATGTGAACCTGACATTCCCCTCGCTGACGACGACGCTTGCCGCTGGCGTGATCGGTAATACCACCGGCGGCATCTCTGGCACGTGGGGCACAACAGCAGGCGCGTGGACAGTTGCTGATTTCAATAATTCATTGTTCTGTGCTCGTGTGAGCTTGGGCACTGGTACTCTTACTGTCAACTTGGGCCTGGACGTGCTGCAAGCGAAGGTCTACTACACGTTTGTCTGGACAGCACCGGCGATCAAGAACCTGTCGATCGCCATGGCTATTGCCGAAGCTCAGGTCATCGCTGTCGCTCGCGCACGTCGAATCGTCCTGTCATCAGCTGAAGTCGAAGCAACAGCGTTCGCCGCAGTCAATCGTGCGCGAAACATCCTGTTCCCAGTAGCCGAAGCTGAGACATTCACTGATGCACTGGCTCGCAATCGTGGCGTCATTGAATCGATCGCCGAGACACAAGCTCAGTCCGGTTCGTTCCGTCGTTCACGCGGCTTCAGTGCATCGCTAGTTGAGTCTGTTGCGTATGCGATTGCACTCAGCAAGATCAGCACCAAGCAGTTCAGCACGTCGATTGCAGAAGTTGAGGTGATGGTCGTCAACTACGCGCGTGCGCGCAACGTGGTTCTCACAAGTGCTGAGATCGAGGCGTTTGTGATTCAGTCGATTGCCCGTAGTCGCACTATCTCTTCGTCTATTGCAGAAGCCGAGACGTTCACTGATGCACTGGCACGCAATCGTCAGGTCACTCTTTCCGTTGCAGAGGTAGAGACGATCGCGGAAGCAGTCAGTCGTGCTCGTGGTTCTAACTTCTCAATCACTGAAGTTGAAGCCTTGTCTGCATCAATCGTTCGCGTTCTCAAGGCATCGTTCTCGGTTAGTGAATCAGAGGCAATGTCAGCAGCAGTTCGTCTTGCTCGTTCATTGGCTGCATCAGTAGCTGAGACAGAAGCGATCGTCGATGCGTTCAACCGTAGTCGTGGCATTGGCGGGTCAGTTGCGGAGTTGGAAGCACAGTCAGCCACGCTTCGTCGCGCTCGTACTGTGGCAGCAGCTCTCGTTGAATCGATTGCCTACACGATTGCCTTCGACAAGGTAGGCCAGAAGACGTTCTCGTTCGTCGTTGCGGAGGTTGAAGCTCTCGTCGTCAACTTCGCTCGTTCCCGCAAGGTCGTCTACACACAAGCCGAAGTAGAGGCATTGGCGGTACAGACGATCAATCGTGCTCGTCAGATCGCATCAACGTTGAATGAGTCAGAAGCGATCGTCGAGGCAGTAGGTCGCAATCGTGGCATCAGCGAAACAATCAGCGAGACACAGGGTATGACGGCCTCTCTCGGTCGCCTTAAGCAAGTAGCTCTGTCCCTGGCTGAAGTGTTTGGCTACTCGTTCACCGTCGTCAAGCTCAAGGCTCTTGCTGCATCGGTCACAGAACTTGAGACACACAGCTTCGGTGCTCTTCGCCGTACTCGCAATGTCGTCGAGGCAATGAATGAGGTAATCACGTTCGCTGAAGCGTTGAGCCGTATTCGCGGTGAGCAGATGACGGTTGCTGAAGTCGAAGTCCTGAGCGAATCGATCAGCCGTGTTCGTGCAGTTCAGGCAGCGTTGGCAGAGGTTGAAGCTGTCACACCGTCGATCGCTCGTGCTCGAAGCGTTCAAGCGACGGTTGCAGAGCTTGAGTCTCTTGCCATCATGCTCGCCAAGTTCAAGATGATGGGCTACGTCATCGCTCAAACCGAATCGGTGTCCAACCTGTTCGTCCGTCGCGTCCGCAATGTGAGCCTGACGAACACTACCGTTGAGGCGGTCCAAGAGTCGTTCAACCGTTCACGTGCTTTCGTCGTTCCTGTTGGCGAGACGGAGCAGTTCACGTTGAACTTTGGTCGCCTCCGTCAGCAGATGGTGTCAATCAGCGAGACGCAAGGTGTCGCTGTTGCACTGGCTCGCCTGAAGCAGATCATTCAATCGATCTCGAACACGACTGGTCTTTCGTTCACGCTGACGAAGTACGCAGCCGATCCTTTGACGATCAATGTCACCGTCGAATGGGATGAGTGGGTATCGAAGCAAGTGGGCGGCTCGGCCGTTCAGCAGCTGGTCCACATGACGGAGACGCTGGCTTTCCATCCTCGCGTTTTCGGTGCTGGTACGGTGGTCGAGTCCAGTGCATCTACTGTTGTTGTCGATGAAGCAGACGGCGCAATCGTTTCAATGCCGGCTGACCCAGCGATCACGATCATCATTCCGACCAACGCTTTGTGATCTACTTTCTCAGGATTCGACGATTGCTCAGTTCACGCCACGCGTTCCGCATTGCTCTGGTCTGAACTATCGAGAATCCGAGGCGTTGGATCAGCGTTCTTTGATCGACGTAGTCAAGCGCCGCATCTACATCGCCATCTCGAAGTAGCTGGTCGATGTGCCCGACGTCAAGATCAAGGTCACTGAAGTACGGGATCGGCAGCTCTTCCGCTTCGCGCGGCTCCAACTCCAACACACCACCGCCATAGCTCCGACCAGCAACTTCGGCCCAAGCGAATGTCAGACTGTTGACGAAGCACGCAGACAAGATTGAACCGTCAACCTCAGGCTTCAGTCTGACCCGGTGAATCGTATCCGTGCTGGCGGCCCCGGCTCCATTCAGCACCAGTAACGGGTAAGAGTGGATTTGGCGGAAGAGGAATGCATCGGGCGTGTAGACCGACGGAACATCGGTCCAGCGCTTTCTGATTCTGCACTTGTATCCCGTGTGAGCCCCTTCGCTTTCTCCGTGCTCAATGTAGGCCACGAGCTTCTTGGGAAATCGCGACTCGGGGACTCCAGCCAGATTGAGCAGGCGACTCGGATACAGCTTTCGGTAAGCCGCGAAGTCTTCTGACCCGAATAGAACGCTCTTCAGAGCACCTGTCTTTCCGATGATCGGAACCGAAAGTTTCTCCGCTCCGACAGCCTTTGCTCGTTCATCATCGATCACGAAGAAAGCGTTCAACCCGGTAACGATCCCAACGTCAACGCTTGCGAGGTGACCGAGAGCCGTCAGTCGCTTGTTACCTTGAGCGCGATCGATTGCCTTGTATGCGGCCTCGGAGAGGTACAGGGCCGTCCACTTCATCCCGACGCGGGAGTGTCGAGCAGGTGTATGCGCAATCCGACGAAGCATGACGTTCGCGTCGAGTTCAGCCGCGTCTGAAATGTCGATCGTGTGTATGTCGCAGTCTTCCGCGGGAACAGCTCGCTTGCCCTCTGCCATCAACAGCACAACTTCCTGTTGAATCTCCGGAAAGATCAGACGACGAAACCCAATGATGACGACGTGCTCGAAGCTGCTAACGATGCGAGCACGCAACTCGTGGGCGTACTGAACCTGCAGCAGCTCGGCAGGTATCACCATTGCCAATCTGCCGCCGGGTTTCAACAGCTCGATGGAGAGTTGGACGAAGGCAGCCCAGGCGTTCGCGAGCTTCGTTGGCTTGTAGCCAGCATCGCGGAGATGTCCAAAAGCTACCTCTCGGCTCTCTTCCTCGAAATACTGGAAGCGGATAAACGGCGGATTTCCTACGACGACATCGAACCCCGGCGTCCGCAGCATTGGATAAGCCTGGAAGAAGTCGTCACCAACCCAGTCAATAGGTACGCGCTTATTGGGCGTAGCTGTGACTCGCTGTTGAGCCTTCTCAAGTTCGTTCGGCTCAACCTCTACAGCGACGACACGAGGCGTCGAGTTCGACCGTGAGCTAGGTACAAGTGATTGAATGTGTGCCGTCAGCGGAACCAAGAAGTTACCGTCACCGCAGCTCGGCTCAAGCACTCTCTCTTTGCCAGTCCTAACCGCCCACTTGATTAGGAAGTCAGCAACAGGCTCAGGTGTGTAGTAGCCGCCACGTAGCTTTTGTGGGTCGGCAGGTAGTTTCGTTCGATAAGCTGAGTTCATTTGGGCTCGTCAAGGTCAGCGTCATGCTCGGCACCAGGCGCTTCACGAACAAACCCGTGTGGTGGTAGGCCCTTGTAGCGTTCGGTGTAATAGCGGGCAATCTTCTCTGAAAAGCTCTTTAAGCCAATGGATGAATCTACTCCCGGGATCAAGTCGTCAACCAGTCCCGTCTCTGGGTCCCAGACTACCAATGCGATTGCTTCAGCCAAGTGGTGCTGATCAAGCACATGCTCGCGCGTCCCAAGGCGTTCAAGCGTCGTGATGATGTCGGCGCGTTGCTTCGGCTCAAGAGCTGGCTTGGGCAGAACAATCATGAAGGCAACTACAGCGTACGGGAATCGCGTGTGGATCGTTGCGGCCTCGGTCGCAACGTCATTGATCATGTTCTGCCAGTTCTTGCCGATGCTCTTGCGGTCGTTCAATGACTTGCTATCAAGCACGACACGTGGGCCGTCTGGTCGGTACGCTGCGTCGTAGTTTTGCGGGCGGATACCTCCAACGATTCGAGTTGCACCGACCTCGACGCAATCGGCTTGTGGAGGCAGCAGCGAATCGCCCAGTGGAGCGACAACAGGAATTCCACCAAGGAATACGCCCAGTGCCTTTCCGAACGCGCGGTCGAACATCGTTGCGAACTGAACAGACTCGTCCCGGGCGAATGCCCCGCTTACTGACAGTGCATCAAACTCCTTGGCGGTGAAGGCATTCGGCACGAATGCCTTTGGTACGAACGGCTTCTTGGCAGTGGCTGCGTCCTTGCGCTTCTGCTCCACCGCGTCAAATGCTGCCGTCCGCTTCGCCTCCCTCGCAGCGAATTTCGCCTTGCGTTCGTCCTCCGCAGCGTTGAATTCCGCCTTTGCCGTGTCCTCTGCTGCCTGCCGCCGAGCGAGCCACTTGACCCCCCAAGCCTTCAACTCAGCCTGATCTACGGTCAGGGTCGGCATCGTCTGTAGCAGTTGGGCCATGTTCTTAGTCTGGTAGAGGGCAGTGACATGGATTCTATGTACCTGCTGGCAGGGGTCGGCTGAAGGTTGGCAAGAGGCGTTGCACCCGTTGAACTTACCTGCGATACAAGACGATGCTCGACGCTTTCAAAGGAGCGTCATGCAGAAGTTTCCGTTGGGGCGGGTCGTCGCGACACCGGGTGCCCTTGCCGAGCTGGCCCGTCTGGACATCAACCCGCTGCTACTAATAGGTAGGCACGTTTCGGGTGACGACGGTGATCTAGACGCTGAGGACAAGGCCACGAACGTCCTTGCGCTTCAGACTGGTGCGCGCATCTTTTCGTCGTACTTGGTCGGCGATGTCAAACTGTGGGTCATCACCGAGGCAGATCGCAGCTCTACGTGCGTGCTCTTGCCGGAGGAATACTGAGGCGTATCAGGCGCGTTGCAGCAGAGTTATCAGAAATGACATCAGTCGATCGAATTCTCGCTCCATACGCTTCGCATCCAGGGCAGTCCCGAGGACGCAGACACTCGGAAGTCGTTGATTTACGTAGAGATTCTTACGTTCGCGATCGGGACAGGGTTGTCCATTCGACGGCATTTAGAAGACTCACCTACAAGACGCAGGTGTTCCTGAACCACGAGGGTGACTTGTTCCGCACCCGCCTGACGCACTCGCTCGAGGTCGCCCAACTCGCGCGCTCGATTGCCCGAGCACTGGGGCTTAACGAAGATCTGTGCGAGGCAATCTCGCTGGCGCACGATCTCGGTCATACGCCGTTCGGCCACGCTGGGCAGGACGCGCTGGACGAATGCCTGCGGCGTGCCGACCCGGGGTCGGACGGCTTCGAACACAACTTCCAGAGCTTGCGTGTCGTTGATGTGTTGGAGGAACGCTATGCGGCGTTCGACGGATTGAACCTGACCTTCGAGACGCGCGAGGGCATCTTGAAGCATTGCTCGCGCCGCCACGCCGAGGCGCTCGAGCTGATCGAGCCAGGCGGTGTGGGGCATCGCTTCCTCAAGCGCACGCAGCCAAGCCTCGAGGCGCAGGTCTGCAACCTGGCTGACGAGATCGCCTACAACGCTCACGATATCGACGACGGCGTGCGTTCAGGTCTGATCGAGCACGACCAGCTGCTGGTGCTGCCGTTGTTCGCGCGCTTTCATGTGGAGGTGCTGGATGAATTCCCAAGCCTCGTTGGAAAGCGGCTGCTCTACGAGACGATTCGTCGCATGCTGTCGGCCCAGGTGCACGACGTAATCGCTACTTCGGAGGCATTGATTCGGGCGCACGCGCCCCTGGATGCCAATGCGGTGCGTGAGACGGCGGTGCTGGTTCGGTTCAGTCCGACCGCTCAGTCCGAAGCGGTAGAGGTCAAGGCGTTCCTGCGCCAGCACCTGTATCGGCACCCGCGCGTCGTGGCCACGACCGAAAGCGCGAAGCAGGTCGTGCGAGACCTGTTCGAAGCCTATCGCGCCGACCCCGCCGCATTGCCCGCGCAGTACGCCATCGCGGACTACATCGCGGGCATGACCGACCGCTTCGCGCTGCGAGAACACGAGCGCCTGACCGGTACCGCGCTCGTCTGGGCGCGGTAGCCGACCGGCCAATCAATCGGCGGTCTGCAGCTCGCGCCAGTTCAGGCGCCGCAGGCCGAGTCCGGACAACGGCGTAATGTCGATCTTCTGGACGCCGCCGATGTCGGTGCCCGAGATCAGCGTGGCCTTGCCGTTCACGCTCAGGTAGCGCAGATCGGTGACATTACCGCTGATCGATACATAGAGTGCCGCGTCCAGGTTGGCACCGTTCAGCGTCTTCACCGTCGTGATGGACGAGGCGAAGTCTCGGCCATACACGCGGCTGTCGCCAGACGGGCTGCACACGCTACCGTTCGGCAGCGTCGCCGCCCAGGCGACCGACCCAAGCAGGGTCGTGGCGTCGGTGGTCACGCGCCAGCCGATGCCGTTCGCACTGACGCCCAAGTCCTCGACCCAGCCCATCTGCGTGGCGGGATCGAAGGTCACGCCAACCAGCGCGTTGGTGTTCGTGGCCAACGCCGAACGCGGAATCGGGAACGTGATCCCGGACGGCAGATCAGCCAAGGCATTGAAGTGTGCGTTGGTGCCGTCAACGATCGCGTAGAAGCTCTGGCCTTGCGAGTTGGCAATGTCTGTGGGATCGAGCAAGCGCCCGGTACCGACGAGCACGAAGCGCTTCTTCAGGCTCGGATGGACCTCGATCATCGGGCGCGAGGTCACCGGCTGCGCGCTGCCCCCGGACGTTGTCAGCGTCGCCAGCTTGAGCGGGGCGGGATAGGCTCCGGCGGTCGCGGTCACGTCCCAGCGCCACAGGTTGCCCAGCAGGTCACCAGCGTACACCGCGTCAATCGTACCGTCGGAACTATCGAGCACAAAGGCATTGGCGAATGCGAGGCCGGCGCTGTTGGTGGGCGAGCCCGCGCCTGTCGACACCTTCTCGAGCAAGGCGCCGGTTTTCGGGTTGATGATCAGAAGGTGCCCCTGTCCGTCGGCGTTGTTGTAGCCGGACGGAACGATTACGACCCAGCCATATTTGAGCGTCTTCACGACGATCGGATCGCCGTAGGTGTAGCCGAGATCGGTGTCGGTGAACTCCCACAGAACCTTGCCGGCCACCGTGGCTTCGCCGCCTGAGGCCATGCCGACAGGGTCGGTCACGTCGATGGCGTAGTAGCTGCGGCCGCCCTTGCCGAGACCGCCGATCAGGATCGAATGCCAGTCCGCCGATCCACTCGCCCCCGCGGTGCGGGCGAAGTCGACGTCATAGACGTTCGGCGTCGCGTTGACCATGAAGTGATGCGAGAACGAGGGGTTGCCCAGCGATGCAAGACCATCGACGCTGGGCGTGCCGCTCGGGCCCTGGAACAGCGCGCTCGGCACGTAGGCGAACAGCTCGGTGCCGCCGGTTGTCAGGTCGCCGTGGATCGCGTGCATCATGCCGTCGTTGGCGCCCACGTACACCACCGTCGGGCGAGCCGCCCAAGTCGCCTTGAAGGCCGAGTAGCCGGGGTTGGCGGCATCGGAGAACGGGTAGGCCGGTGGTCCGACCGGGCGTGCCTTGGATCCCACAATGTCGCCCAGCAGCTTGGCACGAGTTCGGTAGGCCTTTGTGCTTCCCGACACAGTCGATGCCTGTTCGTTCGTCGTATCGCCACGAAGGTAGTTGAGATAGTTGGCGCTGTCGACGCCTGACACGTAACTCGGGTCGAGGGCACTGAGCTGGGCGGCAGTGATCGGCAACGTGCAACTCGTACCTGTGCTGCAGAACTGCTCACCAGCCGATCCACTCCAGGTGGCGATTCGACGGTTCGTCTGCCAGCCCGTCCCGGCGAGCTGGATCGCCAGCTTGTCCGTGAACTTCCACTTCTCGGTCAGCACGGGGACACTGGTCCCGGCGTCGAAGGTCAAGTCGCTGGCGATGATTTCCCCGGTCCAGCTGGACGCGTCGTACAGACTGCTGTAGCTTGCGTTGCCGGCCAGCGCGACCTGTGGCAGCGAGGTCGAGAACGAGGTCGTATACGCCTTGATCTTGGAGGCGATGTCGGCGAATGCCTTCTCGAGGCCAGCCTTCGTCAGATCGGGGCGAGCGCCGGAGAAGTAGTTGTCCGGGCGCTTGTTGCTGCCGAAGGTGTCGAGGTTGGCGTGCCACCACGTCTCATCGAGCGCGGTCGTGCGAGTATCCGGGTCGAACCCGGTGGGCACCCTGAAGCCGCCGTACTTGGTGGCGAGGTAGAACTGGTTGTTGTTCGTGTAGGTCTGCCATTCCTGCACGTCGACCCAGTAGGTGTCGATCGTCTGCATGGGCTTCGTCGGATCGCCGCTGGGTCGGATGTCCTTGGTGTGCGCGTAGTACGCCAAGCCTGCCATCGTGTACGCAGGGTCATTGCAGCAAGGTAGTGTCGCGGTGCTCAGGCTGGAACCCAGGCCCTCGACCACGCCGAGCTTGTCCGTGGCCGTGATGGCATTCACCGTCGTGTCCGCGACGACCTGCGCGGGCATCGTCGGCTCGTTGACCGAGTTGGTGTTGCCCGGAACGTTCTTGTCAGCATTTGTGTTGGTGTCGCCGATGCCGAGCAGGAAATTGCGCTGGCACGAGTAGAGGATCGGGTCCTCCCAGTTGGTGATCACCGGGAAGCCGTCGATCCAGCCATCGCGGGTGTTCGCGTCGGCACCGGACATGCTGGTCCACTCGGTGACGTTGCCCTGGTTCTTGAAGTACCGGAGGGCGGCGTAGTAGAGCTCGCCGACGTTGTCATATAACTTGTACGATCCGGTCGTCAGTTCGCCGAACTTGTTCAGGTAGTTGATGACGCCGCTGTCGGCGACGGCGGTCGCTGGGTTGAAGTTGTTGTTCGTGTCGGAGGCGTCGGTCGGGTTGGGGTTTCGCACGAACACACCGGTGCTGGCGTCCCACTCTGCTGCCGGGTTCGCGGCTGGCGTCGACCCGGGAACCGGCTGGGTCGGTCCGACGAACTTCTGGCGTGCGCGCAGAACACCGCCATCGCGCAAGATGTTGCTGTCATTGAGGTAGCCGAACGCGCTGTAGCGGATCCGGTTGGCGTACTTCTGCAGCAGCCCCTCGGGTTTCCAGTTGGCGCCGTAGGCGGTGCAGTTGGCCTCAGGGCCGCCGTGCGCCACACCCGTGTCGCACACCTTGGCGCGCATGTAGACGTCGTACACCGTGCCGCCGGTGGCGCCGGATGCGGAGTTGTAGGTCACGGCCAGGGAATCGTCGTACAGCGAGGACTTTGCCGCACCCATCGTCGAGAAGCCGGCATCGCCGGGTTTGCGCCACTGGAGCCGCGCGCCTGCACCGCCGCCGTATTCGGCCATCGTCAGCTCGATCGTGTGGGTCGAGCCGGCGACCGCGTTCCAGCCTCCGCTCCCGTGCCAGTTCCAGTTGTCGTAAGCGGTCTGCTGGATCAGTGAAACGCCGTCTACCTTGAGTTCCAGGACATCGTCACCGGCGATCTGGAACTGGTAGCTGCCATCGACCGGCGCGGTGAAGGTTCCTGTCCAGCGGACGGAGAAGTTGTCCGAGTTGACGCCCGCGCCTGGCGGCCCATTGCCCCAGTCGAAATCGACCGACGGATCGGTGCGCGTGACCGCGGGCGTGCCGGAGCGCGTTATATTGTTGTAGTACTCGCCGACGAAACTCAATCCGCTGGTGATGGGCAGCGTAAACCGCATCTTGTTGCCCATGCCCTGGATGCGCATGTACAAGGTGCCAAACGATGCGGCGAACGGTGTGGCGCCGGCGATCATTGTGGAAGGAAGCGTGCTGTCGGGGAAATTGTTGGTGCCGCCCTGGCCACTGGCCCTGGCCTTCTCGATCACGGTCAGCGTCGGGGTATCGACGACGCGGTACCCGCCCGTCAGGACCCAGCGAAACGGATCGATGGTCTGCATCGATGCCCAGTTCAGGAAGTTGCCGCTCCACTCGCCCGAGCAGATGTGATTGGCGGCCGCCGCCGATGACGGGGCGAAGAAATTGGCCAGGTTCACCACCGAGCTCTGGTAGACGTAGCACTTGCTGGGATCGAAGAAGCCCAGGTACTCGTTGACGTTGTTGTAGCTCCGGTTCGTGTGAGCCACGCTGACCGCGGTCGGGAACTCGACCGATAGCAGCAGGCCGAGGTTGCCCGGCACACTGTTGGACGAGAACAGCGGGCCGTCTGCCAGCGGCGTCTGCGCACTCGCCGTCGCCGAGAACAGGCCGAGGCTGCACGCGATCACAGTCGAGGCCAGGTCGACGCGTGCGTGGCGACGGACAGTGTTGGAACGATTCGGCTTCATGAGTGACTCGTTTCTGAAGCTGTGGTTCACGACGGAACCGTGAAGGTGGACTGGAAGAACGCTTGTGTATCGCGCGGGCCCTGGACCCGCACCGTCAGTCGATAGACCACGGCCAAGGGGTTGGCGGGCTTGTTCCCGCCGAGGGAGGCCCCCCCTGCACTCATCATGTTCGAGGCACTGGTCCCGGGAGGCGGATTGCCGTCTGCCAGCAAGCAGGCTCCGGCGCCCAGGACCGTTTCATCGCCCGGTGCGTTGCACATGCGGTCGACGATGTAGCGGACGCTCACGCCCTGGTCGCGCAACGAGGCCTCGTTGGTAGGCGTGATGTCGTTGGTCGCCGTGCCCTTGGCATTGAAATTGGCATCGCTTTGCAGGGCAAGCGGGATGCCTTGCGCGTTCGCCGGCAACATCTGCGCGCTGTAGTTGTTTGCCGTGGAGTCGGCAGCACGTGCAGCGGTCGTCTCGAGTGCGCCGCCAGCCCGGAACGTCGCCAGCACCTTGTTCATCGCGCGTTCCCCCTGGTTCTGCAGGTCGCGCTTGAAGGCGATGTTGCCCGACATGAACAGCGAACTGTTGAACGAGCGCATCAGCGCGACGGCACCGATCAGCAGCACGACCAGTGCGATCAGGCTGAACAACAGCACTACGCCGCGCTGGCGCGACGCCGATCTGGAGGGGTTGCGGTGTTTCATGGTGTGAACGAGGTGGGCGCAAACTGGGTGTTGCGCAGCGGGACCGTGAATTCGATGGTTCTGTAGCGGTACAGATTCTCGGCACCGACGATCGCCCGGGTCTGCCGCTGCGCGGCGGGCAGGTCGCCGAACAGCGTCAGCGTCGTGGTCGGCAGCGTCGCGGGGTCGACGGTGTTGGCGTACTGACCGTAGTAGCGATCGCCGATGCGCTCCTGCAGCGAGGTGCGCAGGATCAGACCGACGCGCACGGCGATGATCCGGCGCAGGTTGATCTGGGCGGCGGCGCTGCCATCGGTCAGCTCCCCCATCGAGTAGCCGGAGCCGGCGATCGGGTCGACCCAATTGGAGAGGACGCCGTCGAGGACTGCCTTGTTGTCGATCCCGTACAGCGCGCGCATCTCGATCACGCCATCGGCGATCGGTGTGACGTCACCACTTGCGACCCGCAGCAGGTCGTAGCTGAACAGCGTGTTGTTGTCGCCAACGCCGTACAGAAGCATTTGGGGCGGGTTTGCCGGGGCACTGCCCATCTGGATGGCGATGCCGGTACCGTTGTACGGACTCGGCAGCGGGATGTTGTTGGAATAGCTCGCGCCGAGGAAATTGAGCTGGTCCGCGGCCACGCCGGCAGCGGGCGCGACCTGCTGTGTCAGGCAGTCGGCACCGGCGACATTGGTGGCCAGCAACAACACGTCGTTGTTGCTATAGCCAAGCGTGTTGGTGATGCGCAGCGAGGTCGCCGAGACCGAACCCGGGAGCACGGATTGGGGCAAGTCGCCGGCACCCGACGTACTGCCCATCACCGTCAGCACGTCGCCGCGGACTTGGCCACCGGTATTGGCGAGGCCCTTGCCGATGACCACCGGTGCGAGCCGCACCCGCAGCGGCACGTTGCTGAATGGCGCCGACGCGGCACCGGGCAACGGAAGGATCGCAGTGCCGTTCTTCGATGCGTTGATGGCGCAGCCGAAAGTGGACAACCAGTTCTGCGCGAAGCCCGAGCCGGCGCTGCGAATCGTTCGATCGAGCACGTAGGCAAGGTAGGAACTGGTCTGGTTCAGGTCGTTCACCGAGGTCGTACTGCGCTTGTTGCCTTCGCTGCGCAGCAGCACCGACGAGATCGCCAGCGTGACGACGAGCGCAATCACCATGGAGACGAGCAACTCGATCAGCGAGAAGCCGTTCGTGTTGCTGCAGCGTGTTCGACGTGTGCTCATGCCGGTGCTCAGATGATGACGTGCGTGACGTAGCGGTTCTGCGAATTGAAGGCTGCGCCGGCGGTCGACTGCGGCTGCCACGTGATCGTGATCGTGATCGTGTTGGCGTTGACGGCGGTGGCCGTGCCAACGCCGTTGGGCAGCCCACCGTTCGCGACGTCGGCCACGCGCGCTTGCCATGCGGCGTACGCGCCCGCTGGTACCAGCGCTGTCGGATCGATCGTCCGGCTGACGACCATCTGCGAGCTCAGGTCGTTGGCGAGCAGCGCCGCGCGACTCGTGTCCTCGGCGCTGGTCGAGTATTGGAGCGCTCGCGCTTGGAGACCGATCAGCCCGACGATGCCGAATGAGAAGATCAGGATTGCGACCAGCACCTCGATCAACGACACGCCGACCTGGTGGCGCCGGATGGACAAGAGGGCTCGGGCAATGATCATGGGCACCCCTCGGGTGAGGTTGCGGACAGAACCGGCCGGTTCGGGTCGCACATGCGAATCTGCCCGCCGAGAGCGACCAAGACGCGCAGCGGGCGATCAGCGCTGGCTTGGTTGATGTCGAAAGCCTTGGGGTTGGCACCTGCGGTGGTGCAGGTCGCGCCAGGGACGCCAGGTGCTGCGTTGTCCACCAGGCGGCCACTTGAGTTGAAGCACAGTGCCGTTTGGCCGTTCGTATTGATCGTGACATTGGACGCCGTGTCGGACAGCTTCCCGCCGGCCACGTACTGGGCAGCTCGATCGAACTGCAGGACGGTCTGAATCGACCAGTTCGTGCCACCGGCGACAGCGGGCGCATTGAGTGCAGGGTCGGCGTTGGTGAAGGAAAGAACCACCGATTGGTTGAGTCGAACGGCCTCCGACTGGGCGCGATGCACTCCATCGCGGAGTGTATCGGCCACGGTGCGGACTTTGGAGTTGCCGATCCACGCCATGAACGACGGCAAGCCCGTTGCGATCAGGACGCCCATCAGCGTGATCGCCACCGCGAGTTCGATGAGCGTAAAGCCATGATTCGCGCGGCGCATCGGATCGACGCGCAAGGGTCGCGATCGGGTATCCATCAGCACGCTTGCCCCCGCTTGACCACCCAGCAGGTGTTTGGGACGGGTGTCGGCCAAGAAGCGCCGACCGACGTCGTGATGCGGTTGTCCTGCTGATCGACCGTGTACACGAAGCCGGCAGTGGCACCACTGCCGGTGGCAGTAAGTGTGTACGTGTTAGCTGCTACGTCGGCGCCGGCACAGCTCACGACGAAGTTGCCCTGGGTGCGTTGCGCCACCGGAATGGCGGCCGAGCAGGGTGGGCTGAAACCACCGGTCGCGGCGTAGGTCCGATTGTCCTGGAAGTAGCGCTCCATATTGCCGCGAAAGGTCGACAGTAGCGTGGTCGCATCGACGAGCTGGCCGCGCAAGATGTAGTCGCGGTAGCTCGGAATCGCTATCGCAGCGAGGATGGCCACGATGGCCACCACGATCATCACTTCGATCAGCGTGAAGCCGCGTGCCACACAGCGTCGGAGTGTCGGTGCAGCGGCGGAGGGAACAAGGGCTTTGCGCATGTCGTCGGCTACCGGTGGCTTGAAAAGTTGAGCAAAGTATGCGGTCGCGGCTGGCGTCGAGAAAGGAAAAGTGCACACCTCGGGACTCCCATTCGATCAACGGTGGCTTACGGCCGATAGGCGGGTACGAGGGCCTGCATCTCGGGTGACGACGCCGTCACGAGAAGTTCGATGCGACGCACACTGGCGACCAGCTGGCCTGCGCGCTGCGCGGGCAACAGCGTCGTCTCGCTTAGGCGCGTCTCGAGCTTGCGCTTGACGTCGTCGGCCAGGTCCAGAGGGTCGAGCACCGTGCAGCCAACAACTTGGCCCTGGTCACTGACCAGGACTTCGAACACGAGCCGCTGCGCGCCGATCTCGTCGAGCGTATCGACATCGAGGTTCCAGTCGGACTCGGGAAAGGCAGGCGCATCCACTTCGTGATAGCTGTAGAAGACGACCGGTTGTGGCGCCAGTTGGGACGGGGCAACGAGCACCGTGTCGGCGGCCGGCAGCTTGGCCTGCTTCGGTGCGGCGGATGGCTGCGACGTGGCGTCGCTCGTCGCGACATTGAGGGCGCCGGCCGAGACATTGGACTCGTCGCGCACAGCGACCAGCGTCATCGTCTCGAGAGGCTTGTCGTCACTCGTCGAAACCGCGACGTTTGGCCTCACCGATGAGGCGCTTGCAGCGATCCCGATCGCGCCGGCGTTGAGTACGACGGCCAGTGCAGCGCAAGCGGCGAGGTGGGGCGGTCGGCGGCTCATCATCGGCGTGGCGAGGGCGGGGTAGGCTGAGTTCATGGCGTGGGCCGCAATCTATCAACTGATGCGGTTCCGCGGTGCCACTGGCGGACGGATGGCAGCGCCCGATTGATGAACGGTGCTCTACCATCAGACCGGTCACCAGTTCTTTGTCCTTTGACTCATGGCCCGCCTCCCCAGACTCGACCTCGCCGGCCACTTGCACCTCGTGATCCAGCGCGGCCGCGATGGCCTGTGCGCATTCATCGACGACGACGATCGCCGCCGCTACCTTGCCGCGATGCTCGATTCATCGCGGGAATGCGCGGTCGCGATCCATGCCTATGTGCTGATGGACGATGAAGTGCTGCTGCTGATCACACCCGCTGCGCCGGCGTCGCTCGCGCAATTCATGCAAGCCGTGGGGCGGCGATATGTCAAGGCCTTCAACCACCGGCACGCGCGCCGCGGCCCGCTGTGGGAGGGTCGCTATCGAACGACAGTCGTCGACCCCGCCAGCCACCTGCAGGCATGCATCCGTCTGATCGAGCAGGCCCCGCTGCGCCGCGGCTTGGCGGTGCAGACTGGCGATTGGCCGTGGTCCAGCGCGCCGCACCATGTGGGGCAGAAATCGGACCCGCTCATCACCGAGCACGCCATGTATTGGCAGCTCGGCAACACGCCGTTCGAGCGCGAGGCGCGACACACGCGTGAAAGCGCCTCCTTGCTGGTCGAGCAGGATGTGCGGCGCCTGTTGGATGCTGCGCGCCATGGCTGGCCTATCGGCTCCGCGAGCTTTCTCAATGCCCTGAAACAGACCACTGACAGGCCGATAAGTCCGCGCCCACGGGGTCGACCGTCGGGAGCGAATGCGTGATTTTATATGTCCCCATTTAAATCGACACTCTGTTAATGTGATGAATAAATGGGGTCACATAAAGTAAAATAGCACTTGAGGGTCGTGTTGCGGTGCAGTATCCTTCGCCGTTTCCCTAGATTTGGAGTGCGTCATGCATCAGGTCGGCTCGAGCCTCACGACCCCAGAAACTGCCGGCGACGAGATCGCAACAGCTACTGAGCAAGGCTTGTACCAGCCCGCGCACGAGCACGACGCCTGCGGCGTCGGCTTCGTCGCTCACATCAAGGGGCAGAAGGCCCACAGCATCGTGATGCAGGGCCTGAAGATCCTCGAAAACCTCGACCACCGGGGCGCTGTCGGGGCCGACAAGCTGATGGGTGACGGCGCCGGCATCCTGATCCAGATCCCGGACGAGTACTACCGGGCCGAGATGGCAGCACTTGGCGTAGAGCTGCCGCCGCCGGGCGAATACGGCGTCGGCATGATCTTCCTGCCGAAGGAGCACGCCTCGCGCGTGGCCTGCATCCAGGAGATGGAGCGTGCCGTCAAGGCCGAGGGCCAGGTGTTGCTGGGCTGGCGCGACGTGCCGGTCGACGCCGAGATGCCGATGTCGCCGACCGTGCGGCTGAAGGAGCCGATCCTCAAGCAGATCTTCATCGGCCGCGGGCCGGACGTAATCGTGCCGGATGCGCTGGAGCGCAAGCTCTACGTGATCCGCAAGACCGCATCGAGCGCGATCCAGGCGCTGAAGCTCACGCATTCGCGTGAGTACTACGTGCCCAGCATGAGCTGCCGTACCATCATCTACAAGGGCTTGCTGCTGGCCGACCAGGTCGGCAAGTACTACAAGGACCTGCAGGATCCGCGCGTCACCTCGGCGCTCGCCCTGGTGCACCAGCGCTTCTCGACCAACACCTTCCCCGAATGGCCGCTTGCGCATCCGTACCGCATGGTCGCGCACAACGGCGAGATCAACACCGTCAAGGGCAACTTCAACTGGATGCGCGCACGCGAGGGCGTGATGAAGTCGCCGGTGCTGGGCGACGACCTGAAGAAGCTCTACCCGATCAGCTTCGACGGCCAGAGCGACACCGCCACCTTCGACAACGCGCTCGAGCTGCTGGTGATGAGCGGCTACTCGCTCGCGCATGCCGCGATGATGATGATCCCCGAAGCCTGGGAGCAGCACGCGACGATGGACGAGCGCCGCCGCGCCTTCTACGAGTACCACGCCGCGATGATGGAGCCGTGGGACGGCCCGGCCGCGATGGTCTTCACCGACGGCCGCCAGATCGGCGCGACGCTCGACCGCAATGGTCTGCGCCCGACGCGCTACATCGTCACCGACGACGACCTCGTGGTCGGCGCGTCCGAATCCGGCGTGCTGCCGATTCCCGAGAACAAGATCATCAAGAAGTGGCGTCTGCAGCCGGGCAAGATGCTGCTGATCGACCTGGAGCAGGGCCGCATCATCGAAGACGAGGAACTGAAGAACCAGTTCGCGTCGGCCAAGCCGTACCGCCAGTGGATCGAGAGCGTGCGCGTCAAGCTCGAGGACGTGCCCGCGGGCAACGCCTTGCCGGCCGCACACCGCGAGTCGCTGCTCGATCGCCAGCAGGCCTTCGGCTACACGCAGGAAGACATCAAGTTCCTGCTCAGCCCGATGGCGCAGGCCGGCGAGGAAGGCATCGGCTCGATGGGCAACGACTCGCCGCTCGCGGTGCTGTCGGACAAGAACAAGCCGCTGTACAACTACTTCAAGCAGCTGTTCGCGCAGGTCACGAACCCGCCGATCGACCCGATCCGCGAGGCGATCGTGATGTCGCTGGTGTCGTTCATCGGCCCGAAGCCGAACCTGCTCGACATCAACGCGGTGAACCCGCCGATGCGGCTCGAAGTGCCGCAGCCCATCCTCGACTTCACCGACATGGCGCGGCTGCGCGAGATCGAGAAGCACACCGGCGCGAAGTTCAAGAGCTACGAGCTGAACATCACCTACCCACTGAGCTGGGGCGACGAAGGCGTCGAAGCCAAGCTCGCGTCGCTATGCGCCGAGAGCGTGGATGCGCTGAAGAGCGGCCACAACATCCTGATCATCAGCGACCGCCAGATGGACCGCGATTTCGTCGCGATCCCCGCGGTGCTCGCGCTGTCGGCGATCCACCAGCACCTGGTGCGCGAGGGCCTGCGCACGACGGCCGGTCTGGTCGTCGAGACCGGCTCGGCGCGCGAGGTGCATCACTTCGGCGTGCTCGCCGGCTACGGCGCCGAAGCCGTGCACCCATACCTCGCGCTGGAGACGCTGGCCGACATCCACAAGGAGCTGACCGGCGACCTGTCGGCCGAGAAGGCGATCTACAACTACGTCAAGGCGGTCGGCAAGGGGCTGTCGAAGATCATGTCCAAGATGGGCGTGTCGACCTACATGTCGTACTGCGGCGCGCAGCTGTTCGAGGCCATCGGGCTCGAGAAGCAACTGGTCGACAAGTACTTCCGCGGCACCGCGAGCCAGGTCGGCGGCATCGATGTGTTCGACGTCGCCGAAGAGGCGATCCGCATGCACCGCGCGGCCTTCGGCGACGACCCGGTGCTCGAGAACATGCTCGACGCCGGCGGCGAATACGCATGGCGCGTGCGCGGCGAAGAACACATGTGGACGCCCGACGCGATCGCGAAGCTGCAGCATGCCTCGCGTGCGAACAAGTTCGAGACCTTCAAGGAATACGCGCAGATCATCAACGACCAGTCGCATCGTCACATGACCTTGCGCGGGCTGTTCGAGTTCAAGGTCGACCCGAGCAAGGCGATCCCCATCGACGAGGTCGAGCCGGCCAGTGAGATCGTCAAGCGCTTCGCGACCGGCGCGATGTCGCTCGGCTCGATCAGCACCGAGGCGCACGCCAACCTCGCGGTCGCGATGAACCGCATCGGCGGCAAGTCCAACACCGGCGAGGGCGGCGAAGACCCGGCGCGTTACCGCAACGAATTGAAGGGCATCCCGATCAAGCAGGGCACCAAGTTCAGCGACGTGATCGGCCCGGGCAATATCCAGGTCGACTTCGAGCTCAACGAAGGCGACTCGCTGCGCTCGAAGATCAAGCAGGTCGCGTCGGGCCGCTTCGGTGTCACGACCGAGTATCTGTCGAGTGCCGACCAGCTGCAGATCAAGATGGCGCAGGGCGCAAAGCCCGGCGAGGGCGGCCAGTTGCCGGGCGGCAAGGTCACCGACTACATCGGCATGCTGCGCTACTCGGTGCCCGGCGTCGGCCTGATCTCGCCGCCGCCGCACCACGACATCTATTCGATCGAAGACCTCGCGCAGCTGATCCACGACCTGAAGAACGCGAACCAGCGCGCCAGCGTCAGCGTTAAGCTCGTGTCCGAAGTCGGCGTCGGCACGATCGCGACTGGCGTGGCCAAGGCCAAGGCCGACCACGTCGTGATCGCCGGTCACGATGGCGGCACCGGTGCCTCGCCGTGGAGCTCGATCAAGCACGCCGGCACGCCATGGGAACTCGGCCTGGCCGAGACGCAGCAGACCCTGGTGCTGAACCGGCTGCGCTCGCGCATCCGCGTGCAGGCCGACGGCCAGATGAAGACCGGGCGCGACGTCGTGATCGGTGCGCTGCTCGGTGCCGACGAGTTCGGTTTCGCGACCGCGCCGCTGGTGGCCGAGGGCTGCATCATGATGCGCAAGTGCCACCTGAACACCTGCCCGGTCGGCGTCGCGACGCAGGACCCGGAGCTGCGCAAGAAGTTCCAGGGCCGGCCCGAGCACGTCGTCAACTTCTTCTTCTTCGTCGCCGAAGAGGCGCGCAGCATCATGGCGCAGCTCGGCGTGCGCAAGTTCGACGACATGATCGGTCGCTCCGATCTGCTCGACACGAAGAAGGGCGTAGCGCACTGGAAGGCCAAGGGTCTGGACTTCAGCCGCGTGTTCGCGCAACCGGCAGCACCGGCCGATGTGCCGCGGCGCCAGACCGAAGTGCAGGACCACGGCCTCGCACGCGCACTCGACGTGAAGCTGATCGAGAAGTGCCGCCCCGCGATCGATCGCGGCGAGAAGGTGCAGTTCATGGAGGAAGTGCGCAACGTCAACCGCACCGTCGGCGCGATGCTGTCGGGCGAGTTGATCCGCGTGCGCCCCGAAGGCCTGCCCGACCACACCATCTTCATCCAGATGGAAGGCACCGGCGGCCAGAGCTTCGGTGCGTTCCTCGCGAAGGGCATCACGATCTACCTGATCGGCGATGCCAACGACTACACCGGCAAGGGCATGAGCGGCGGGCGCATCGCGATCCGGCCGAGCATCGAGTTCCGCGGCGATGCCGTCAACAACATCATCGTCGGCAACACGGTGCTGTATGGCGCGACCAGCGGTGAGGCGTTCTTCCGCGGCGTGGCCGGCGAGCGTTTCGCGGTGCGGTTGTCAGGCGCGACCGCGGTCGTCGAAGGCACTGGCGATCACGGCTGCGAATACATGACCGGTGGCACGGTCGCGGTGCTCGGCAAGACCGGCCGCAACTTCGCGGCCGGCATGAGCGGCGGCGTCGCCTACGTGTACGACGAAGACGGCAGCTTCGCGGCGCGCTGCAACACCGCGATGGTGACGCTCGAGAAGGTGCTGAGCGCCGCTCAGCAGGAAGCCGCCGGCGACAAGTCGCTGTGGCACCAGGGCCAGACCGATGAGGCGCTGCTCAAGAAGCTGCTAGAGGACCACCACAAGTGGACCGGGTCGCTGCGTGCGCGCCACATCATGGACCACTGGGTCGAGTCGCGTGCCAAGTTCGTGAAGGTGTTCCCGAACGAGTACAAGCGCGCGCTGGCAGAAGCCGCGGCGAAGGCAGCCGCCGCGAAGGCGATTCAGGACGCGGGCGGCAGCACGCCGGCCAAGTCCAAGAGCCCATCCGTCGCCGCCAAGTAAGCCGGTCTCCATCTCACGCACACACGACAACATCATGGGAAAAGTCACCGGCTTCATGGAATACGAGCGCCTCGAAGAGGGCTACGCGCCCGTCGCCGAGCGCGTCAAGAACTACAGCGAGTTCGTCATCGGCCTGAAGCCCGATGAGGCCAAGATCCAGAGCGCGCGCTGCATGGACTGCGGCACGCCGTTCTGCAACAACGGCTGCCCGGTCAACAACATCATCCCGGACTTCAACGACCTCGTGTACCGCGCCGACTGGAAGAACGCGTTCGCGGTGCTCGACTCGACCAACAACTTCCCCGAGTTCACCGGCCGCATCTGCCCGGCGCCCTGCGAGGCGGCGTGCACGCTCAACGTCAACGACGATGCGGTCGGCATCAAGAGCATCGAGCACGCGATCATCGACAAGGCCTGGGCCGAGGGCTGGGTCGTGCCGCGTCCGGCCAAGGTCAAGACCGGCAAGAAGGTTGCGGTGGTCGGTTCCGGGCCTGCCGGCATGGCCGCGGCGCAGCAGCTCGCACGCGCCGGCCATGACGTGACGCTGTTCGAGAAGAACGACGCGATCGGCGGGCTGATGCGCTTCGGCATCCCCGACTTCAAGATGGAGAAGTCGCACATCGACCGGCGCGTCAAGCAGATGCAGGCCGAGGGCGTGACGAT
>Ga0307509_10001338_pt1 | contig 41729 bp, 39 predicted proteins | sample 10_EM_MG_FD_202245 | JGI IMG/M metagenome (GOLD analysis project Ga0307509, IMG submission 202245) | Populus trichocarpa ectomycorrhiza microbial communities from riparian zone in the Pacific Northwest, United States - 10_EM | ecosystem: Host-associated > Plants > Roots > Unclassified | place...
GCACCCAGTTTGAGCAGTATTCTGACAAGGATTCGAGGAACATGAAGCAGATTTATTGAGGGGTTGTAATCACAGGAAGAGGATAGTGAATATGGGATGATATGGGATGGGTTGGGTTGGGTTGGGTTGGGTTGGATTGGATTGATTGCGAGATACTCTCCACTCACTTATAAGTGGCAACGAGTGATGTTCTGTGGCTGCCGGACGGGGTCTGTATAACGACGGATATCCGTATTTTTTCCCCTTTTTTTCCCCTTTTTTTTCCCTCTTTTTCCCGTCAACCCAACGGTGTTGTCCCAAGCACATACTACCGCATAGGCCAAACACTTTCCCGGGCACAAACTACTGCGTTTGGGAGGTGTCCATGGTGAATAAAAGGTCCGAAGCGGGAACAACAAACAAAAGCAGTAAAACAAAAACAAAACAAAACAAAAGCTTTATAATATCTAGGTCTATTAAACGGCCCCACTTATTTGCCTTATGTAGTGAAAACAAGGAAAAACCCTTGTTTGTTTTAAAGACGAAGGAACTTGCCTGCGTGTCAATAGCTATTGTCCCGCGATAGTGGTTATGTGTGGAGCCTCAAATACACGGCGTAGCAGTGTCGACCAGCGGCAGCACAATACCAGTGATGCTCACCAAAGAATCCGGGGGGTGGCGGCAGTGTTTCCGCCAGTTCAGAGAGCTCGACTCAGATCGACGTTAGCCACTTCCAATAGCTTCCCGGAGCGGGAGGTGGATGAGGCGAGCAGTAGGGCGTTAACCAACGGCCCTGTGTATTTCGCAAATGTTCGGTTTGCGAAGTCGAGCTTCACTTCAAGTACCAGTATAGGAAGCGGGCGTTGTGTGTTTTGAGGGTAGAAGGTCTCTAGAGACCCCGATTTCAAGAGTGCGGGGGGGTATCACGATGGGTTCTCCTGGTGCTGTTAAGTTTCCTCTTTGGAAAGTGGCTTGGGTAGATACAGTCTTTTTTGAACGTGCCTTCATCACCTTAAGCTATCCCCGACGGGGGGGGGGGGGTCTTACACCCCTAAACATGGAATTTTATATATGGTTTATGGCGGGAATAATAGTATCTCGGATTTACCCCGAGAACCCAGTTTGAGTTTCTTCATTCCACATACATACAATACACATAGCCAGTGGTACAGTTTGGCTTCAAGATGCCCTTTACAGTATCGCAATTGCTGTAACTACGAGTACCAGTAGACCCCCATGCCGATATTAGCTATTGCTGGTAAATTATCTCTTTGGTGGGGAGGTACTTGTGCCACCCACTGGGACAGGTGAGCTGCCAAATTCTGGCGGAGAGGGAGGGACACACGAGCATAGGTATCATACTTTTGGTAAAGGCCTTTGGGTCATTAACCAAGCTAAAAGAAAATGGCGAAATCTGTGCACCGACCAAAGGATAGAAACGGATTGCTGACAAACCCAGACATTGAGCATCTACTAGTACAAGCACTCGTGGGGGGTGGGAATCCCGTAGGAAAATAGGTAGCTTCTAATGAATAACCTTAATCCCTAGATAGGATCTAGGTGGGCTCAAGATGGGCTCGCTTTCCTTCCACCAAACAACCACCGACAAAGACTATATTATATCAAGAAACTTTGACCACCCGAGAAAGAACTTGGGACAGGTCGGGGTCCGGAGCCGGAATTTACACATAGACTAGCAAGACCTAACTTAGCCTGTATTAGAGTAGAGGCATTCAGCCCCCCTGGGGTCGAAGAAGCCTCCTTCGGGTCCAAGGTTTGAAGTGGATCTGCGATATTTGTATGCATAAATGACGTTACACACATCAAACCCCCTTTCAAAACTCGAAAAGCTTTGCATAAACGCTTTCAATCCCGGGACCGAATGCCTCTATTATCGATCCCATCCATGCTAACAGGGGTCCATCCGGCCGTTCCCGCTTGATACCCCCGGATGGGGCTCAGTTTGAGCGGGGATGGGAAATCAAACCAATCAGCATCGGCGGCGGCAAACTTCCGTCCTAACCCTATCCAAATCGTATCCAAGGTTTGAATAAATTAACAGGCAAGTTTTGTGCGCTATTCAGAGTGCGATAATATTGTGAACTATGATACTTAACTTGGTCGTGTGGTAAAAGCCCAGCAAATTGCCTCGGAGAGGGAGCGAGGGAACTGTAAGGGAAGGGGGTTTCATGGCAAGGCTTTGGCACGGTGTGGATCTCTTCATGCTTGCCTAGTGGTTGATTAGCTGTGCTGCGCGTGGGTTGGTGGGCTGTCGTGAGCACGATACAGGTAATAGTACCGGTATGTTGTGCTGCTGATGGTGGTGACTGGAGTTCTTGGGGTGGTAAGGTTTCGAAGAATGGTAGCACTGGAGCGGAGAAGTTGATGGAATGAATGTATTGATATTTAGCCATTTTTGGATGCTGCATAGCTCATAAGAGCTATCTATAACTGATAGCACAGTACAGTATTTGCTGTTGGGGGTTGGTTATTTAGTCACGTTTCGTGCTGCCTGGGTTCACTATCTCGATGTAAACCGGAGAAGGATCTCCGTATACTGTTGCGATCCTCCGCGTAGGCCTGTCTTAGTAGGGGACAGTAAGGTAGGCTAAGGGGGAGGGCCTGGGCTGTTATTCGTGGGGTCAGCGGAACCATACTGGTCCTGGGAGGGGCGGGGAGTTGAGGCCTTGAGGCTACAGTATGGTAGTGCTTTGAGGGTTGAGGCAGACAAGGCTGGGGGAGCAGCAGGGTTCCAAGAGAGGAGAATAGTGAATATTGTATGTAGTTTTACCTTAGGGTGCTTTTGGTAGTCATCGGCTTTTTAAATAGTGCTGCAATCAGAAAGCACAAGTGGCAACCAGAGACTAGAGTTGTCTCAAGTTACGGTACAGGTACGGTACTCGAGCATGATACCATGATCAGCCCAAATAAAAGTCATTGCAGTGTGACTGGTTGGCGCGCAAATAAATACCTAAGAAAGTCTTTGAAATAGGGTTTATATTGTATCATTGTGAAAGTAAATGGGCCAGAGTCTTTAATGACCGCAGAGCTAGGTATTGTGTACGCAGGTATTATTGGCGGAGTATTTTATATCGAGTGGGCAATGTTTTTTGTTTTTTTTGCTAAATCCTTGAATTTATTCATAACTACGGGAAAATCTTGGCAAGCACCCTAAAGCATGGCCTAGAAAACCCAGGTATCATGGACTGCAGGTAACTTGTACTTACAAAATAGTCCTCTGTGTGGTCGGGTTAGGGTGCTGGGCAGTCTTGTGAAAAATAGTCTTTTCCTATAGTATCTTATGGATACTCTTGTTTTAGACACATTATTGCAACACGATTGTTGCTTGCTGTCAACTAGACATGACACTTCATGACAGAATGGCGTTTTAACTTAGGATTCCATAACTGGGGTCATTATCGGGTTTTTGCATTGCACCTAGGACACCCTTGTTATGTAGTAGCTTGGAAAAGGCAGTATCGCCATTGGAGATATCTCGAGGTTGTGCCGGAAAAAAAGCTCTACGGAGTCGGTCGCGGAGAATGGAGAGCGTTTTGCAGGCCGTCTTTCCTCCGGAGGGGTTCGCGTGGCGCTTGATGCCTTCATCACGATGATGCGGTGTCATGTGACCATGATTGCCTGCCATGCTAGCGAATCCCAGGGCAGTGGTTGGGTTACCGTTCCGGGATTTTTTTCTCTCTGCCGGATAACTTGGTAATGAGTTGAGCTCATTTCTTCCTCCCCTTTCCTCCCCCCACTCATTCTTTTATTCATCCACCCACCCATCCATCCATCAACCACCTCCCTGACTGGATCAAACATCTCTCCAATCCCCTCCTCCCTCGCCGCTATAGTACTCGACTCGAGTACTCGTGCAACTGTTGCAAATAAACAAAAGAACAAACAGAGGGGGATGAATCGTTTCATTGACTTTTAGTAACCTTCCCTCCTCAACTCGCTCCAAAATGAATGCTTTTCGCCCGCCATCACGTCGGATCACTTCTCCAGCGCCTTCCTCTTCCGCTTGGACATTGCCCTCCAGTCGTTCTACCCTAAGTTCGCTTCTCGATGACGTACATGACTACTACGGGCCGGTGGGCGGAGTCCCCGATGATTATTCCGAACTATCCATGTCCTCACAACTATCCTCACCACCCTCCTCATCCTCCATAGAAGTCCATTCCCATTCTAGCCCATCCGTCTCGCCGCTCTATGCTTCTACAAAATCCTCAGCCGGCAGAGTGCACGGACCAAGCTCAACAACCGCTGGTGTAGAAGAAAACGAACAGATCGGAATCCCATCAGACGTTCTCCCGCGTTTGCAAGTCCTTCTCAAGAACCAAGTCCTTGTGTTCCTGGAGGGAGACGAATACGACGACCTACCTCTCGGAGCAATGCTTCATAAACATTCATATAAACTTGCTGCCCGCAATGAGGAGATACTGGAGGAGGTTCGCCGGGAAGGTCGTGCGATGACTAGCGAGAAAGCTCATCTGCACTATTTCAAAGGGCTTTATCGGATCATACCGAAGGCACAGTTCTCGGGTGTTGGAGGAAAGCTCTGGGGATTGTGGAAACTAGAAACTGTTATCGCTGAAGCCTATAGAAGGTCCGCTATTGATGATCCGGCTGTCTATGGCTACCCGGGATTGAGTGGTAGCGAAGACGATGACGATGACGACGATATGGATGACAGCGAAGCTGACTCGGATAGTGATGAGGGTGGTGATGACGGTCTAGCTCCGTTTGACATTCAAGATGAAATGGACCACCCCGACGATCTTGATTTGGATTTTATGGGCGATATGGGCGATATGGGCGACATGGATCACGGAGAAGACCATCCTATGATAAACGCAAGCGGCTTAGAGAATGGGCCAGTATATGGTCCTCCACTTGAGCGGCTCTCGGAGCGAGGTTTGACATTACTTCTCGACCTATTGAGAGAGTTCGCTCTTAATCGCTACCTTGTCACTGCCTATAAGTCTATCCTCGAGCATGAACTCGCGCAACCCGATGAGATTTCTGAACTGTTTACACCGAAAAAACTTGCTGATTCTGCTACTGCTATTCGTGCGATACGAGTAAAAGAGGCATGCATCATCTCTTATATGCAGGCTTTGACTTTCCTTTATAAATTACAACTGCTGGTTGATTACGAACGAAAGGATCCCGAAGAGTACTGGGACAAGGACTTTGAGCACCCTGATTACGAAGATGAGCCCTTGTCCTTACTCTGGTCGAAAAGCATGATGACCATGATGATGACCCACTTTCACAGGGAAGAGTCTGATAGTGAGAGGTACTGGCATCGGCATGGTTTGTACTATGGCCATTACCAGGAGGATTGGTCATACAAACTTATGTATATGACGAATTACCTACGTTTTGCCGAGGCTACATTGCGCGATTGGTTTGCTGATCCCGATGCACAAGAGTGGGAGGAGCATGGGAAGCGGGTGAATGCGGAGAATAGATGTCGTTGGTTTTCTGAGTTTGGGGGACGGCTGATGATGATGCCTTCCACTAAGATGTACGGTAATCGTGCTGCGATAGTGGAATGGCTAGAGGGCTTTGAAAAGGAGCCAGTCCTGGACATTTCTGTTAGCGAGCTTGAAGCAAAAGCCCTGGCAGGCGAATGCTTCAAGTTTGTTGACATGAAGCCCGAGTGGAAAGATGCAGCTACAGCCCTGATAAAGCGTTATGGAGGGTTTGTTTGCGACCCCTCCCTCCCGCCCCGCATACAACTAACTTTAATAGGGCTATCCACATCGGCCGGAAAAATGCCGGTAAATCTGTTACTATGGTACTGCGTCCAGGACAAGAGGATTGGATTGGATGCGATAGGAGCGTAAACTACAGTCATATTATGGATTATGTCCATCGCAAGATAGTGCAAATTAGGTTCTGCCATGTGGATAAGGAGGCGTTGAAGAACGTGGTTTTCTCCTTTCGCGGGATTCTACCAAGCCTGACCCGTGAGGATATGAGGGAGCTTGTTCACTCCTATGGCGGGTGAGTGTTCCTGTAGATGTCTTACCAAGGGCAAAGATGCTAATAATATATAAAGATTTGTCGACGAAGATCTTGCCCCTCGAATCGATTACGTGGTTGTCGGAGCTAGGAATCCATTAGACAACCCGCAGGTCTGGAACCGGGATATGAAAGAAATCGAAGAACTAGGGCTCCGCAAAATCGACGAAGACGGTTTTGCTGAGCTTCTACTGAAGAGTCAATCCTGGCTCAGGAACGGCAAGAGAAAGGCAGCTGATGGGTCGGCGGTCGGGGAGGTTTTTAAGCCTACCCCTAAAAGGAGAAGACTGGGGAGGCCTCCACCGTTATCAACACCGGATTACACTTTTTGAATATGGGTTTCCTTGATCTTTAAAAGCATGTATTCCCTTTTTCTCATCATATGGTTTCTGCTTATCTACCTGTTGGTTGTAGACCGGTTCGGAGTTTTGGCTTTTCCATTGCATCTGGGGGCTGACGGGTTGCTCTTTTTTTCCATGTACCAATTTCTTAGGGCTTTGGGGGGTCTGGGCAACGATTTACGAGCTAGTGTGCTATTCTCTAGTGGATCATAATAACATTCACTTCTCCTGGTTCCTTGTTGGTTTTCTTTGCCCGATCGTGAAAGCTTCCAGTATCGGACTTTTAGTGGAGGAGCTGGTGTCGGGGTGGGCTGTTCAGGCATATTTTTTAGGCCGCTGTAGTGAAGAGTTTCCCATTGATATATAGGCGTTAACCCCCCACGGCAGAATCTCCGTAGCATAGCATATGGTGCAAGCCGTGCAGTACCTGACGATGCCATTGAAGATTGTGGGTGGCCGTCGGCGACATGTATTGTCACTCGTAGGTTGAGATGTGGTACGATATCTAAAAACCAGTCAACCTTCAAATAAATATTATACCATCCAATCGTCCGTGCTACTGTCCGACCAGCAATAGCAATACAAAGGATATATATCATATATACAAACATCTAAACCCAGCGCAGCAATCTGGAGTCCATACAAATCTTCCACAAGCCGCTAAGGGACATCTCCAGACCAGCCATACAAATCCGTAATACCAACCACCATTCCGAACATACTGATCTTTGCAGCAAGATTGAAGCAACACATTCTGGACAACAGTGTCTTCTGCTGGGTTACGGGACAGATCATCGGGTTCCTCCCCGATGCACGAAGGAGCAAAGTGAAATATTGCATTGGTGCTAAAAAAATCAATAGTATCATAGCTTCCTAACTTATATTCCAGGCGAGATTAACAAAAGGTTCACCACCATAGCCTACCCAGCAGCCCTCTACCACTCGCCAACCTCCCTATGTTAACCCCAACCCTGCCATTTCCTGTCGGCCAAAATTCCCAAACTCTTGGCATCCTTGCCTTTCCTCTATAAATACCTCCATCTCTCTCCACACCCACCACCTTCTCTCCTCATACTTACCTAGCAGCAGGATCCACCGTTCACTGTTGGTGGATACTCGCGGGCGCCCAACCTTTATTGCACAAACAAAGGTTGGCACTTCGCCAGCTGCCTTCGGGCACCTGGGCTGCTTAATTTTTGATATATCATATACCCCTAGGGTTTATCCCTCCTTTTTTTTTTCCATTGTCTTCCTGGCTGCAGAGCGAGGGGATTAAGGCAAAGTGTAAAGGTAAAAGGTAAAGACAGCCATGATAGATATTCATATCTCCCGGATCGAACTCCGAGTTATTGTACTGTGAATTTGAATCAAACCGAGGATTGGGGGCTCGCGGGTCAACAGAGTTCAACGAGTGTTATCATAACAGGCAGGAGTCTTCTAAAAAAAATTAACACCAAAGGAAAGGAAAGGAAAGGAATCTTCCCGACCGTTTTTTATATAACTCAGATCAGATTAATGCCAAACACTTCCTATGAGGGCCGGCCTAGGGCCCAGTAGCAGCTGAGGAAGAGGTTTTGCATGCAAGAGACGACAGGGGGCAGCTCCAAATGCCTACCACTCCCTCTATGCTCAAGATTTGCATAGTACAAATCGTGGTATATATATCAGATATTTGGCTATTTTTTGAATTTATTTCAAAGGCTGTCGTGGGAGGATCTATGGAATAGTGCTCGTATATACCGGCAGTAGCTTAAGCCCCCCTATTTTTGGTGTAATTTGGCTTTTGTCCTGTGATTTAGCGCGGGGTGCTAGCTGGGCCCAGTTGTGCAGATGCACTGTACTTTATGTGAATTACGAATACACTGCTCGTCAGCATCCTTGCTTCTCCTTAAGAGGTGATGAGGCATCATAGGTCTCCTTCTACTCCTCTACTCTACTCCTCTGCATCTCACACTCTCCCCTTGCCTTGGCCAACACTACTTTTCCCCCGCCCTCCGAGCCTGCGGAATTGGTGACAGCGGTAAGAATCCGCAGTGGAAAGGAGGGTGTTTTAACTTAGATGTGGCGATGAACCATATTTGAGTCTAGCCCTGAAATAGCAGCCATCTACTATCGTACCGGTTACAGTTCTCCAAACAAATTGCTGACCTGAAAGAAAAAACAGAAAACAAAAAGCCTCCTCTCCCTAATGAAAAAGGGAAGGAAAAAAAAGGACAAAATCCAAAGCCAACACCACTCGTTCCTAATGGAGGAGATACCATACAGAAACAAAAAGTCCTGCGGCAACCCCGAGATACCCGAGTATATCCCACACGGATACTTCACAATAATCTGGCTCTTCCGGTACCCTGCTATTTGTCCGATATGTGGGTTGTCGTGGTGCATTCCATTCAAGATCTCTATGGTAATCCTGCCGCGATGGTGTTGCGCCATAGGGACTGCTGTGTGTTCTCTGTGATGATAGTAGTGCGCTTTGTTGGGTTAGTGGTGGGGGTCGAGCTACGGGAGGTGATTGTTGGTATCGAGTTACCGAAGGTGATGGCTGGGGTCGAGCTACGGGAGGTGATGGTTGGTATCGAGTCACCGGAGGTGATGGCTGGGGTCGAGCTACGGGAGGTGGTGGTTGGCGTCGAGCTACCGGAGGTGATGGCTGGGGCCGAGCTACCGGAGGGGGTGGTAGTTGAGGTCGAGCTACCGGAGGAGGTGGTGGTTGGCGTCGAGCTACCGGAGTATCTCGGTGAGGTACGAAGCCGGGATACAACTCAAGCAATTTGTCCATCAACCTCTGTAGCATGTCATCTGGCAAAAAACAGGTCGATCGTTCCTCCGATCTTAGAAAGCGCACTCCGACATCGAATGGTTCCAAATTGACATAGGATGCTCTGGTCAATATTGGTGGCTGTCCTGATATAACTGATAACAGGATGCCATTGTCGGGATGTGGAGCTGCTCCAGCTATTCTGAGGGGTAGGTATTTCCTTCGTCGGCGGTCATTTGGATTAGGGAACTTGTCGGAGAGGCTTGTGCTGCCCAGGGATGTTATCTGAGAAAGTGTTAACTTTGGTTACATAGAGGGGTGAAGGGGGGTTGGACTACCACGAGGGCTTGAACGCTCCCCGCGCTTTCAGCTCCGAGGACGAGAACTGGATGATTGAGTTTTCCTCTGTCGATACTGGCGCTCCGAGACTCCGGAGTATCAGGAAGCCAGTATATATGCCCTTTCCGGATGGCGGTTAACATAGCTGCTTGCTTGGTCCGAGGTTATCCTACCAACGCGCATTGATTTTTAAACAGTATCTAGCTCAGTTCCCACGCGGGGAATTACTTCAACTTATACCTAACTGTACCAGCCAGACATTGGGCTTCGCGTTTCTCCCCCTTTCTCGCACACACAAACAGGGGTGCTTGGACAAGTAAGTGCCCGTATCATAAATAGAATAAGGGGGCGTGGTGTCCATCATGGGGCAGTATCCCACTTCCTTCCTGGCCTACCACTGGTCGCTGACGAGGGTTTTTTTCGGGAAAAAAGCATCATATTCGCAGCGCAAGGTGTCACATTAGGGAGATAATTGATACCACAAGGTACTCGTACGCGTACTCGAGTACAGTGCATGGTCCTGCGGGAGCAACCGAGTTATGATACGATGCTTTTGTGCGCGCCGTTCCGTATTATTATTACCGGTATGGGTCGAGTGACTGATTGATTGAGCGGGGAAATGGGTGGCACCATGCCAGTAGGGCAACGCACGGTCAAGTGTGTGTCTGGTCTGTTGGTTGTGCTTCTAGGGCCGGCGCTTATCGCGGTTGCGGGCTGGGGTAAGGTTGTTTGATTGGATGATTTTGGGCATAGGGTGGTGCGGGTGCTCGGATGCGGAGGGTTCGACGATTTCAGCTTCCAGTGGCGAGAGGTTGGTGAGTCGCTACCGTTCAATAGGCGGAAAGGTGATTTTGGCCTTCTCCTGAGGGGCGGAAAGAAAGAAAGAAAGAAAGAAGGAAAGAAAAAAAGTTAGGCTGAAACTTCAACCCGTAACTCCTCCTACCAGATCGGCTCCGCAATTGCGCTCGTGCAGAGCCTGGAGAAATTGGGGTACCGGTAATTACGAGTAGATCTCACCTTCGGTCGGTTGTATTTTTCTCTCCCTTTTTATTCGTTTTAGCGGAGGGCTGAAAGACGGGGGTTTTTTTTGTGTTGTGTTTTCCCCCGTTACTGTTATCTGCTCGAGTACGGTACTCGTAAAGGAGGGGGTTCTGGACGTCCTAGCGTGAGATCTAACTGCCAGAATTCTAGTTTTTGCGATAGGCTACCGTATTGTGCCAGTACCGGTATTGTTCTCTGAGTGGGCGAGATTATCCAATCGCACACCCCCTCACCCCTCTTACCCTCATCCCCCGGCAGTGCAGTGTGGAGATTTATCCCTTGGACGGCTGATAGGATCAAACTTGTCACCTGGTTCATGCAGGGCTTTTTGGGCAACTTGATTGGAGTGCCGGTGGAAAGGGCAGGGCAGCCCTTTTGCCTTGGGAACTTGCGAGTAACTTCTCCATGAGAAAGTGTACGGACTAACTTAGGTGATAAGTTTGACAGCCTCGTCTGTTTAATGGATAAGTACTAAATTTGCGGTGCCGTAATAGCAAAGTATGGTAATCCTAGGTTCTTGTAGGACTGCGGAGGTCGTGATTCGACGGGTACAAGTAGTCTAATTGGAGTTTTGATCAAGGGGGCAATGCATAAGCACATACACATACACACACACCACACAGAGAGAGAGGTTGGAAAGGGGTAAAGGGTTAAGTTATCGTAGCACATAGGCCTTCATTCTCGTAATCCATATATCCACATATCAACATGTCAAGCCCCTAGTAACACTTTCACCTCCTCAATCTGCCTAGCAACACACTCCCTAGCAGTGCCACCGGCAGCACTCCTCATCTCGACGCTGCGCTCAAAGTCAAAGACTTGCATAACGTCTTCGCCGAATTCGGGACTGAGCGTCCTGAGCCTGTCAAGGCCTAGCTTGTCAATACCGGAGAGGCCTTCTTTCTCCGCGAGACTTACGGCGGCACCGGAGATGTGGTGCGTTTCGCGGAAGGGTACGCCCTTGCGGACGAGGTAGTCTGCTAGGTCCGTTGCCAACATGTCCATTGTCAAGGCGGCGAGCATTTTCTCGCGGTTGATGGAGAGGGTGGACAACACGCCTGTGGCGATGCGGGTGGAGTCTAGAAGTGTGCGGGTAGTGTCGAAGAGCGGCTCCTTGTCCTCCTGCAGATCCTTGTTGTATGTACTCGGCAGGGCTTTGAGCGTGTACATGAAGCCGGCCATCTGGCCAAAGACCCTCCCGCTCTTGCCGCGCAGGAGCTCCAGCGAGTCCGGGTTCTTCTTTTGGGGCATTAGGCTGCTGCCGGTACTGTACGCATCGGCGAGCCCGACGAAGCTGAATTCCTGGGTGGAGTAGATTATCAGGTCCTCCGCCCAACGGGAGACATGGCTCATGAAGAGGCTGCCCCACATCATTGTCTCGGCGACGAAGTCACGGTCCCCCACACCGACGAGGGAGTTTCCGATGACGCTGTCGAAGCCGAGTTCCGTTGCGAGGAAGGTGCGGTCTACAGCGAAGGGGTTGCCCGCTAGCGCGCCGCTGCCGAGCGGGCAGCGGTTCACGCGGGCACGGAGTTGGCGGAGCCGGGTGAGGTCGTCGATGAAGTAGTATGCGTGACTCATGAGCCAGTGGGACCAACGGATTGGCTGCGCGCGCTGGAGGTGCGTGTATCCCGGCATGATTGCGTCCAGGTCTGCCTCTGCGCGGCCCAAGTGTGCCCTCAGCAGGTCTACTAGTGCGGATTCGATCTCGTCCAGTGCCTCCCGAAGCCAGATCCTTGTGTCTGTCGCTACCTGGTCGTTGCGGCTTCTACCGGTGTGCAGCTTCCCCGCTATGGCCTTGCTGATTAGTTCGCCGAGGCGTCGCTCATTGGCCGTGTGGATGTCCTCATCAACGCCGGGGCATATGGTGAAGGTGTCGTTGGCCCATTCCGCTTGCACAAGGTCCAAGCCCCGGTGGAGTTCGCCGAGCTCATGCGCGGTAATTATGTTGCGCTGGTGGAGGGAGGTGGCATAAGCTTTCGAGCCCAGGATGTCAGCTGTGTGCATGCGCTTGTCGTAGTGGATGGATTCGTTGTAGGTTGTCATTAGTGGGTCGGTTTTGCCTGGCGGTTGATTTCTAATTAGCAATTGTTTAATGGGGGAGGGGGTGTGAAATGGGGGAAGGCATACCGGTGAAACGGCCGCCCCAGAGTTTAGTCGTAGCCATTGCGAAGAATCGATGTTTCGCTGTTATGGATTAGCTTTTGATATTTCCCTCCCCGGCTTCTTCGTCGACGTGGCTGGAGTGGAGGATGAGGGGGTGGGTTGTATTAAGAAGTAGGCTTTAAGACTTAGATGCTTGGAAACTTTTTGGGCGTGCCCCGCTGCGGGGCTCCCTCAAACGCCAAGAAACGACGTAACCCGCCCAGCGGTACTGTAGAGAAATCATGGAAAATCATTCGCGTGCCCGGACCCTCAAACTCCTGAACTCTATTCAAACGAAATAATGATATTATTATAATAAAAGAATAATTATTATTATCATGAAAATTAATTCTCTTAACCTCCACCCCATCCTCTACATATGATAGCTAATTACAGCTTACTCGGAACAGCTTCCTTAACCCCCACTACCCCTCCTTCACCATCCTGGCAACCCCCAATCGTCCTTGTCTTATGATGTTTTGCCTCCCGCTTTTTGTCCTCCGCCCGCTGCGCGCACTCTAGTTCACCTTTGAGTTTGATATTTTTGGCCTTGTTTTGCTCGGGTAGTAAGGTGTGTGTGGATATGATGGTGAAGCAATGGTAGAGAAGGATGGAGCGAATGAGGGAGGGAGATTGTGTGGCTACAGAGGTGGTGGTGGCGGTAGCGGCCGTGGGGGTGTAAATGGCGGAGTTGAGGCCCGAGTGGGCATTCTAGTACTGTAGTAGTCTATCGTATGGGACCGATCCGAGATGAAGGTATCAACATCAAGTGGGGAGGTTAAGTTAAAGCTATTATCTACTGTGGTGTCATAGGGATTCATTCGGTCTTTACGATTGACTTTCGGGCACTGTGATGGATCGCTGGTAGTTTCCGAGCTCGGATGAATAAGCTTTGGCATTAGCAAAGAAAAGTCATGACCTTAAAACGAAGTTTGAAGAAACACCATCAAGTCATTCAGTTGGAAGACTTGGCGGATATGGTACAAAAACACAATCATGTCCTTAAAACCGATCCTTCAAAGTCCAGCTGGTGAAAGAGTCAGAGAAATTCATGTCGAAGAAAAACCACCTGCCGTAAGTTATGGAGAAGTGTAACTTAACCCCAGGGAGTTCAAAACTAGAGCCGCCGATGAGATTTCCTAGTTTTGAACATCGCAGAAATGGGGAGAGAATGGGACAAAATAGCCATCATGAGGAAAGGCCCGAGAAGAAGTTCTTTATGAAAGGGGGAAACAAGATCAAAAACCTCGTCGAGCAAGACTGAAAACCCCGGGCTTGATAATATGAAATAAAAACCGCAACAACTTTGTGCCGCCGTCAACACACAGGTATCCTACCGTCAGCACTTCATAAATTCATACCCTGCTTTTCACATCATTCCCCATCTCTGCCCTCCTCTCCCTTTTGGACTCTTTTTGCCTCACTGCTTCAGTCTCCTCAGTATCCGCCCTAATCAACACTGGAATAGGGCTTCTGTTCGTAGTGTCGATAACACTATCGTCATATGTCATGCCACTAATGAGCCTCGCTTCCTTCCTCGCTTCAGCAACAGAACTGGTGGTAGTGCTGCTTGCGGGACTATTTCTGCTCTGCACCAAGGGCTCCTTATCACTCGGTGCGCTGGCGTAACCCCCAAGAGAAGGGTGCGGCGAGTAAGGTGTCAAGGGCGTTAACCTGCCCCCAGCACTACTGGTGGCAGAAGCCGCGCGAGGAGCTGGTAGCGTATCAAAGTACCCGCCTCCAGTATATGCTCCGAGTCGTGCCAGACGATCGGCAGCAAGAGAGTTCGCGTCAATGTTTGGGCGGTTGCCTTCATGGCCGTCCTTGATTGCCACCGTGGAGATACCCGACATGGGCGTCGACGGGCCCGACGAAGCTTCCGAGTAGGCGGAGGAAGAAGGAGGGTATTGGGGCGAGGAGGGCAGGCTCGTGAATTTCGTACTCATTTTGATTTGGTTATTTCGAGACGGGATGAGGATACGAAGGGGGTTATTTTTCTTTTGATAATGAGGACGAAATGGGTAACCAAAGTGGGTTGAGGAAGAAGAAGGAAGGGCTAGGGCACTCGCACTTTACGAGTGGATAAAGAAATAGGATCCTAAAGGTCTCGGAGTGAGACCCTGCCAAGAGGGTGTATTGAATTGTAGTGACCTCAAGCAGTGTGCTGGTATTCTACAAGTAACTTACGATAATTGAGAAGCGTGGTATGCGCCAAGACATCTACGTCATTCCTGACGGAAGACCAAATTCGTCGGGCATGTGTCTGATTCCAGCCCGCATCCAGACCACCCCGAGCAGAATTCAGCAATGGTATCTCCGCTTTTGGACTGTAAGCCTCTTAAAGCTGATAGCTTTTTCACGGTCAATTGGCCGGACGAGGGGAGATCATGCCATTCCTTTGCCTCGAAGACAAGGCAAGGAGAACACCACAATTATTTTCAAGTCTATCGCTCATTGGACGAGCATCCAATGCGCTGCAAAGAGGCTGGAAGCCTGGTCATGCGGGGCCTTTTCTGGGATGGATGAGCGCTGGGCGTGCTGATCGGTGGGATATTCGGTGTTCTGTTGGCCTATGGGAGCTGACAGAATGCCTCGGTCCCTTACTAAGTCCCCCTAGAAGTGAACATTGGCTCGTGAGGCAGGGGCCTTGGGGATTCGTGTTGGGTTACGGTACCTCTAGTGCTCGGGTACAGCAGCGTTTGGTACCGGCGAGACCGCAGCTCTCGCTCGCGGTATCACCTGGATCATCCAAGTGCGATGGTTTTGGCACCGGCACTGTACTTGCAACTTATCCCAAATACTCAAGTGGGCGAGTGGAAGCCTGACACCTAAGGTTGCTATTTCCATACAAACTGTCCAGCTCTGGCTCAGCCGCGCAAGTAGCCTGTGATATCTGCTGGTGGACCCTAGCATGAGTCCGAGTTGCAGGTTGTAAAAGCACCAAGAGGTAAGGCCGTCACTGCGAGAAATATTCTGAATCTCATATGTCCGGCTGAAGGCCCTTGGTGCTACTTAGGGGCGCTGAACGACGACCTTAGTTCATCACCCAAACCTGATATTACAGTCTGCAAGTACTTATACTAAAGGTCATTAGATGGGAAGAGTTTGTGTAGTGGCCAATATAAGTACGAGCACTGTATGATGCTAGTACCGTATCCCAATTAGAGCATTTCTTGATGGGGCCCCGTTCAATTGTTCGTTCAACACCTCACTCCCAGCGCGGTCAAGGTCTGCATTTGAGTGAGCAGTGAACTACCGTCGTACGGTCATGAAAGTTTCTTGGTAGAGTGATAGTCTATGCTTTGGGGCCTGCTTAGTCGATGAACTTAGGACTCATAATTGCAGTACCAGATAGATCGCCGGATCTCTATTGTACTATCGGTTCGATGGCGCAGAAATAAGGAACCATAAAACAGAACTGGTGAGCAAAGAAACTAGGACTAGAACAAGGGCGCCTGGGATCAGTTTGGTGAATAGCGATTGTCTGACAGTAAGTTGGGATTTGTGCTATATCTGAGGGGGAGCAGCCACCGCAGTACCCGTATGAATGGGTCAATTGGGCACCTCCCGCAGGAGGTTGCGGATCTTTGTAGCCTGCTACAGAGAGTTCATCATATGGTGTAACTTATCGTGAGTGGTTAAGTGGTATTGGTATTCTTGGGAAGGTGGTTAATACTAGTGTTCCTAGCACTACTAGGATAAGGTTATCCTAGATGAAGTGAGCGTATCAGTTTTAGGGGGGGACTTTGCGCGCTCTGCACCAGTAGCCCAGTTTTCATAACTCCCCAGTCAGCTTTCAAGAAGAAGAAAAAAATCATGTTGACCTGTCAGGTCCACCATCGCCGGAGCTCTCGTCGGATACGGTAGGCAACCGGCCACTTCCGATGACTTCTCAGTTTTATACTCCGGTGCGTCCATAGGAATCGAGAGGACTATTTTATGCTGGCCCATACAAATCCCTATGGAGACAAGGGTTGGGTTTTTTCGATTTCTGTAGACACGTCTGAATAGTACTAAGCTGAAGCTGTCGCAGAGCTAATTTGTGCTTCCCCGGGAATCTGCTTGGCTACAATGTTAGTCTTCTTCCGAAGCCGGAATGTGGTAAAACCTAGAAGAAGACAAAGTCAAGTCTTGAGATACTTCTCAGGCCAGGTACCATCTAATGGAATACTCGACTATTGTAAAGTCTAACTTGTAGAGTTTCGAAGATTTCAGGGTCACACAAGGGGAAGGCTACGAGTAACCTTACCGGTAACTACCGGTATGATATACTCGAGTACCGTATTTTCTCGTGTTTTACGGTTTTTTGCCAAGCCGGTGCCTGGAGTCTGAAATGGGCCCTCAAATTCCCCCAGCCAGCACAGTAACCAAGGTGTGGGTTTTAGGAGTCTACAACAATGCGGCTGAGTGATCGTCTGCAAGGGTTGTGTGCCCAATCTTGGGCAAAAAACGGTCTTGGCAAAAAACCGTATAACGCGAGAAAATACGGTATGTGGAATAGAGGGTGGGGCAATCAAATTTAAGCATAGCCGAGCTTAACAACCAATTCCCACTACCCCACTCCGAGCCTCAATGCAGGGACCAATCTGCTTCTCATCCCCAAATTATTTGCGATTCTAGCCGACTCTTGCCGAGTAGTTGGTGATTTGGCGTTTACTTCAACCATCCTACGCCCCTTCCCTTCGCCTCAAGCATTGTTATTCTCTCCTTTTCTGGCTGATGATACGTTCAAGATATCTAGCATGGCACCGTTTCTACGAACTACGAATGGGTTCGTTCGGGGTGGGAGGAAGGTATCTACACTACTTTAAGGGTTTTGATGACATCATGGGATAAAACTGATATTGAGCTCTTAGCACTCGCTCTTACTAGCGAGGACGTTTGCATCTACTTCGAGGAGGTTTGAAATTAATAAAAGTACCTTCCCATTTCTTCCGCCTTCAAGTTCCAGCTAACAAAATGCCCGGCTAGTTTATCCTTCAGCGACGGAAGCCATCAAAGACCTGAAGTCCGACTCAACCATCCTAGCCGGCGGCTTCGGCCTCTGCGGTGTCCCGGACACCCTGATAAACGCACTGCACTCCAAACTATCGATCAGGAACCTAACTGCAGTGTCCAACAATGCGGGCGTCGACGACTCCGGTCTAGGGATCCTGCTTGCCTCGGGTCAGATCTCAAAAATGATCGCCTCATACGTGGGAGAGAACAAGACCTTTGAGCGAAAGTATCTCACCGGCGAAATCGAGGTAGAACTCACCCCGCAGGGCACACTTGCCGAGCGCTGTCGGGCCGGTGGGGCAGGTATCCCCGCATTCTACACCCCAGCGGCCTTCGGAACCGTAGTCCAAACAGGCGAATTACCAGTGCGATACAACCCCGATGGCACCGTCGCAGCCTACAGCCAACCGCGCGAAGTCCGAGTCTTTGACGGCAAGAGCTACGTAATGGAAGAAGCCATCCGGGGCGACGTCGCGTTTGTCAAAGCCTGGAAAGCAGATTCTCTTGGAAACTGTCAGTTCCGGTTCTCCGCAGCCAACTTTAACGGCGCCATGGGGCGAAACGCAACACTCACCGTCGTGGAAGCGGAGAATATTGTGCCAGTGGGCGATATCGACCCGGCAGCTGTGCACCTACCGGGGATCTACGTCGACCGCGTAATTCAATCCACAGCCCCAAAGAACATCGAAAAGTACACTTTTGCACGAGACCCCTCCGCTACCGCCGCCGAAGAACAATCCGCAACCCTGGGCACCGGAGAAACCGCCTCCAGACGCGAACGTATAATACGCCGAGCCGCGAAAGAATTCAAAAACGGGATGTACGCAAATCTGGGCATCGGCATGCCAATGCTCGCACCGACATTCGTAGACCCGAGCATAACCGTGCAACTCCAGTCCGAAAACGGTATATTAGGACTCGGGCCATACCCCCGCCGCGGTAACGAGGACCCGGACCTCATCAATGCCGGCAAGGAGACCGTCACGCTCGCCCCTGGCGCGAGCATTTTCGGCTCCGACGAGAGCTTTGGCATGATCCGCGCTGGAAAAATCGACCTTACGATTTTGGGCGCTATGCAGGTGGGTATGTACGGCGATATCGCATCATGGGCACTGCCCGGGAAGATTAAGGGCATGGGAGGCGCTATGGATCTTGTCAGTAATCCGGGGAAGACAAAGGTGGTGGTTACGATGGAACATTGTGATAGGAAAGGAAATGCGAAAATTCTTGAGAGTTTGTCCTCCCTTTTTTTCCCCTTTGGGCTCGGCTGTTGGGGGACTAAGCACTGATGATGGAGTATCGTAGAATGTATATTCCCACTCACCGGCCGCACCTGCGTTTCTAGGATCATTACCGAGTTGGGCGTATTCAACGTGGACTTTGAGAGGGGGCTTACTCTCATTGAGATTGCGGAGGGGGTGGAGGTTGATGAGATTAGGGCGAAGACTGGTGCGCCGTTTGCTGTTTCCGATGGGTTGAAGCCCATGCTTTAGAATGCCGCTTCCTTTTCGTGAGGGGGGTACTGCATGTAGATGGGATTCGGTTTTTTTGTTTGGGCTTACATTTTCCTCTTCTTTCTTCCCTTTCCTTTAACCTGCGCAATGGTGTCCCTATGTAGATACGCCCTATGTAGATACGAATGCTCGTCTTGCGTATAGTACGCGTAGGTACCAGTATAATATCAGGATCCTAAATATTCCAGTTACTAAATTACGTGGTCATGACACAAACCCTATAATATTATAATAGATTACCTACAAATCCCGTTTCCAAGTCCCTCAAGCAATATATCATGAATAAACCAGGTCTTCAAGCCAACAAGATCATAAGTGGGAAAAATTCACCCCCTAAACTTGACCATACTACCGTATTATACCTCGCCCTCTCTGCCGCTATCATCCCCACAGAGAACTATGATTCTAGCAGCGGCCTTGCGTCCACAGGTGCACTTGGCGATATAGTGCGCTACCCAGTCTATCCACTATGTATCGTGCCAGAAACTGAGGGCACCATCGCACTTTACAAACCTACCCCGCAACCCTCTCTGCTGGACAGTGGCTAGTGGCCAAAAGCCGAGTGACAGTTCATGTCCACCTGGTACAGATGTAAGACTAACTACTGTTACGTGGGGGGGAATCTGAAGAGAAGCAAGAAGCTAAGTTAGAAACAGCGATTGCACGTCTGACACGAAACGTTATCGTACCATTCCCTTGTTATATAATAGCTCACATCACGCTCTTACGTTTGTCCTTGCGTCCTGCCATCCTGCCATCCTGCCATCCACGCCTCTCCTATTCTTCTCGCCCTCTTTCCCTTTAGTCTCCTCAACCTTAACCAACAGCTGCTCACTCCACAAGATCCCCCTCACCTACAATCCGATGATTCCATCGTAGCAGATCTTGCCTTCATATCCTATGACACCTCTGGCATGGGAGAATACGCCAAAGCCGTACGATGCAAGGAACCTCAGGGTTGTTTTGTCTAAATATTGCTGCTTGTTGACTGAGCGGGCAAGTGAGCCATCAATGCCTAGAACTTACTTCAATACCCCAAATATTTACTTGGACATCACCCGAAGAGCGAGAATTATCAACCACCGGGCTCAAAAAGAGGTTGATCTAGGGTTAGGTGTTAGAGTGTCTACTTCAACAGTCATACCCGTCTTTTTGCACCTCGCTTCATAACTTAGGGTGGTTTCTGGGGCAGTTATTAGGGGTGGGTGGCCTTTTGAGTGGATGGCCTTGCCCAGTCTTGCTATTCTCCCTTCTCGAGTACCATGGGAGACCTTTCAATGGGGGGGATTAGTTTGATAAAGAGCTTGCACCCTAAGATTGAGTCTTAAAACTTATACTGAGGCTTTGAGATAGTGTATCCACCAAAGCCTGAGAATTAAAGATCAATCTTAGGGTGGTCCTGGGGTCAATCTTGATGCACGCGCTCTCTGATAGAGGTTCTTTCATATTTTTTGTAGTTTGCCCTGATTTCGTGACATTATTCCGCTCTGGCACAAGGAGCTTCATGTGCTATCATTCAAAGCGCAAAAAAGCTGTTAGTCCAAGCTCATGGCCAAGTTTATATTATGGCCCAACGAGTCATTGCTGGGGTAGAACTTGTAGTACTTTTCTGAGCCCTCAGCTATACTATTTAGAACAAATCAAGACCGACGGTTACCCCATCTAAGAGCCTACTAGGTGCATGCCGGCCGGGAGAGCCAAGCTAACGAGAGATACGGGGTTGTGGAACTAATTACCTCGATTAAGCTCGTCATGTAAACTTCGTTGAGGTAACCCCAACTTGAATGAAATAATGACATTAGTAATGAAAGACTTATCTCATCTGTCGTTGGAGAACTCATACGGAGCATATACATTTAGAGCATTGAGCTTTCTACCAGTTGATCTTGATTCGATCTAACTGGATAGTAGACGGCTCGATCTCAAAAGCACACTGTGGTCATGCGGAATCAGCGGTTTTTGAAGACCTAAAGGCCGTGGTGATTAGCCTCCTCCGAGCCACACTGGTGACGCCTACCTTGAAGGTGGAACGCTATTTCCTGATTGAGGTTATTATATAAGGCATGGGTATTGTATCGTAACACTCTCTGCTGTATATTGTTAATATGAGGAGGCCTTACAACCTGTAACCACAAATTTGTCATCCCTAAACCCCCTCCGAATCTCTTTTTGCCGGCAGCCCAATCTGCTTTTTCTCAATAACTGATACTCTGGCTTTAATTATTCTATTGTATGATACATGAAGGAATTTTGTCCCTAGTTATCAGGGGTCCGTATTCATGATTTCACCCCTCTTGAGAATTTATCACATCTGCACTGATAATACATTTGATGTTCAGCAATGCAGTGCTGCTTAACCACCCGATAGCGATGGCACCATAAGTATTTGTTCTCAGAGTAACATTGTGTGAAATGCCTAGCTGGCGTAGTGGTTAATATATCAAGAACTGATTAACCCCTATCGCAATTAGCAGGAGCCCAGGAGTCCAATCCCTCTCGTCATGAGTTATTATTGAATATTCCGTAACGTAGGGCAGGAAAACTTAGCCCTCTTCAGGTTGTCTGGACACAATACTATGCCCTGGCTCAAACCCTACGAACCAATCAATTCGCACTTGCTACTACAAAATATCCCCAGAACCAGCAATCTAAAAAATATCACCATGGAAGACATACTACTATGCCTGATTGGTTATAAAGAATGGCAGACATCCCATTGACCACTGGGAGCAAAAGGTTCACGTACACTGGACGCTACATCCTCCTCCAGGCCTACATTCCTCGGGGGTGTTACTGCTGACCCCGAGGAGACTCGAACCTGGACCCCTGGGAAGTCCAAGTGCACCGGGAACAAGTTATTACCGTTAGGCCATTGTTCCCGGCAGTGTTCATTCTACCTTTCTAGAAAATTTAATACCATACGCGGTGTAAAAACGCCCCGAAACCCAAGAAAGAACTTGAGCTGCTCTGATTAAATGCAGGTTTATGAGATACCTGACCAAACCCCGGGAAGGCGGGCGCCTGGTTAGAGGAGGAAGTTAACAAATACTAGCTGGAACTTTGCTGGGAACGGGTAGAGTCATTTCTCGTCACTCGCTAACAGCCTAGCACCATTGATCTGTGGGTGACCCGCCCCCTCCCCCCCGGTGAATAAAACCTCACATATGATACTCGCTTATTACTCAATTCACTCTCTATTACACAGCAAATTTCCCCGGGCATCCCGTGAAATATGTAGGTATGTACATGAGGGGTGGTTATGGTATAGAAAAGTAACTCTCGCCCAGCCGACAACGAAATAAGCTGGCTTTTTTCTCTTACAATTTAAGCCCGAGATTTTTCTTAGTTTAGACCGTTTAAGTCCTCTAGCCGTATGATAATGTCAACATGAAACCAATGTACAAAAGATAATAATACAAACTGCGAGAGGTAACCCATGGAGCATTGAGGAATTTCACGCCACTCCCGTTCCACAATCACAGCTTCTCCCTTCCTCTCGTCTCCATTGGCACCCGCAAAACTGCCACTCCAGCAGCCAAGATCAGCCCGCCCGCAACATAAACCGGTACATTCGGATTAGGGCCAATAGTGTTGGCGGCAACGATGGGAGCGCACAGCCCGGCGATCCTATTGATGAAGCTGGCTAGCCCGACGCCAGTACCACGCACGGGCGCCGGGAAGAGCTCGGGGGTGAAGGTGTAGAGGGAGCCGTACATGATGTTCTGAAAGAAGGATTCCAGACAGGCGAAGGTTAGCTGGTAGGTGTCCTCCGTGGAGATGGTGAAGAGGAAGAGGAAGATGCCGGAGAGGAGGGTGGAGATGCTTAGGGTGTGCTTTCGGCCGAGGTAGGGAGTGTCGATTGTGTACTTTTTTCGTGTTAGATGGAAGAGGAGAAGGGGAGGGGAGGGGAGAAAGAGGGGGAACCATTGCGACGAGAGAGCCGGGGACTCCGACCATGCTTGTTATTGCGTAGTTGCGGTACCTGATACCATCAGTCATGATACTCCCTGAACCACACTCGGGTCTGGTATGAAGAGTAATAACATGTGACATACACTATACTATTCGGCTTTACCCCCCCAGCTCCGTTCTTGGTCAAGTATATTGGCAAGAAGGCATTGAACAACGGATACCCCATTCCTATGGCCGCCCAGCAGAACCATACTAGCGCTGTGGTCAAGCCTAGCTTGCTGTCTGCGAAGAGCGGGCGAATCTGTTTGGGGGTGAATCTTTCCGTTTTCAACTTTACGATTTGCATTGCTGACAACTTTGAAGTTTCCCCCATAGCAGAGAGAGAGACAGCGGGGGAGGGATAATTCTCAATGTCGTCGGCATCATCGTCGGCTCGGGACAACTCTCGGAGTAGTTCCAATGTTAGCCAGGTCTTTGTCTTGTTCCTGTGGGCAATCCCGTGCACCACTGCCACTGCTTCCTCGTCCCTCCCGCGGGAGATATAAAACTTTGGCGATTCGTAGAGGTGGAAGGTGAAGAACCTTGCTATGAACTATCCCGTTTCCCGCTCTGCCGTCAATACAATATCTAGCTTGCTCTGTATCTGCCTCAGGGATGTGACGAACCATAACCGTCGTCAAGCTCCCCAAGGTAACCATTAGATACCTCCACCCCATGTTATCCTCCTTCCTACAGCGCCCCGCACCCGCAGCCTCCGCTGTACAACTATACTTTGGCAGAAGTCCCCACGCCACCAGAGAGCCAACAAGTTGTCCGACGGGCCACCAAACCGATAAACCCGCCAACAGATTCCCGTTCCTCTCTGGTAAGAACTCCAGAAAGAGCGCTCCGTCAACGGGCAGATTCCCACCAACCCCAGTTCCGATACAAGCGAAGAGCGCGGCAGTGGTAGCCCAGGAATTTGCACTGCCGACTGCAAGTCCGAAGGTTGCAGCAATGGCCAGAGTTGCATTGAACTATGGCATCACAATCTTAGCATCCAGCACAGAACAGCACTACAAAAAACTCGAATAGAAGATAAATGTGCTGGGGCTCTGTAGTTGCCTCTCCCATTGAGGTGCTATGAATATTCCTTTTGTTTTGTCCTAACCGGGTGCTGAGCTTGAGGTATTTTCCCCTCGCGTAGCCGAGGGGGGGAATTCCAACGCCCTAGGACATCTGCCTTCTATTCGAGTTCTTGCGACAGGTAGGTGCGAGGCGGGGATGAGGATGGGGGAACAGACGGCAATCTTCCTGCCCCAGAAATCACTAAAGACGCCCCACCCTACCGCTCCACAGCATAATCCTACGAAGAGTGCGCAGGTGGTATACCCGATCCTACTATCCTCAATGCCGAATTCCCGCTGTATGCTGGTTAGTATCAGCGCTAGTCCCTGCAACCACATATTATCCGCGAACCAGCCGAATCCGCAGAGCGCAAAGAGGTGCCATGTGTACGGCCCCATCCCAATGTCCTGAATGGCAAGGTTTATGACACGGGATTTGCGCGTGTAAGGTGTGTTGTCTACTCGTACTCGTACATGTGTGGCTCCTGCGGGCGGGGCGATCGCAGCGCGGAGGGAGGCGAAGTCATATTCCAGGGAGTCGGCGACGAGGGGGGACTCAAGGGAGAAGGAGGAGGCTCGGGCCCGGCGCTTTCCGGGGACGTACCGCGGCGCGGAGGATATTGGTACGACCACATCTGAAATTATCTCTTTATCTCGGGAGTAGAGTTTGAACGGATTAAGGAAGATGCCCATATCGGCGGCTTGGTCGTTGTGGAAAGTGTGATATAATACGTAGCTACTTGAGTGTAAGTAGTAGGCAGGGTCTGAAGTAGGGGGGGGGGAGAAAGAGGAATGCCACCCCCTTAAGTACCCTACCGGTAGTCCCTCTATCCATACCTACGCCCACACCCACCGTCGTCTCACTAAGTCCCCCTCCCACTGGAATCTTAGTTCAACGCTTTGCACTTTGATGCCCCGAACAGTTGTGAAAATGATTATCACCCCCAGCAACCACCGCAACAATGGTATGCACCAAAGGAAGGAGTGCCGTGCTGTACTGTACTCGAGTATGACCGCGATGGGTAATGACCGGACGAGGGAGGAATTATCTATATATGACCTGTGTTGCGGTGGCAGGATCAATATTTGCCCCGTCCTCGTACCTTGTCGCAACTGGACATGCTTGTATGGTAATCTGATGGTTTATTTTGGTATCATATCTTTGTAAAACTTGGACCCGCACGGGAATATTACTCGGCAACAAACAGACCCCGGGAAAAGTCGAGGGATACGATACCTGAGTGCCTATACTATATTAAGTTAGACATTAACCATCATAATCGCTGGTGGGGTTATGTAATTAATTTAAGTGGGGTGCCCTAGAAGAAGTTGTGATCATTGTTCTCGTGACGGCTAACGTGTAAAAGCGATAAATTTACATATATTCTGTCTGTACGGAGATTGGCAAAGAGGAGTGATGTTGTGGGTGTTGAGGAGGCTCTTCGGCTAGGTGCTCGGGGCTTTCGGCTAGCCCGGGGGAGGAGGGGTTGCTCTGGCAGCAAGGGCTAGCAGTGTCGTCGTGGTCAATCTACGAGTGACTTTTGATGGAAGCCTCAGCTCTAGGATGGACAGCTTTAGGAAGAAGCGAGTTTGCTCCACACTCTCTCCAACACCAATTCAATTGATAGTGAAACTCCCTCTCGTTCTATATACTGATATAGCTAAAACATACATTGACCATACCCTACGTCAACTCCTTACGAGCAAAAAAAGCCCCCCCGCCCGCTCCAAATTTCACTTGGAATAGATCCAAGACTCCCAGTATCATCACTGACTGCATCCCATCACCTGCGAACTCATTAAGGTCCAAAAAAAACAAAAAACGCCGGAGCACATCAGATATCAAACATCATTAAGAATCATGCTCCCCCAGGGTATAAAGTTTCGTGACAGTAGGAGAAATTTTTTTCACAAAATGGACAAAAGAAGCAGATAAGGAAATCCGGTTTATATGGAACACCCTTTCCCAAATGCAAGCAAGAAAATGAAGGATACAATCCAGTCACGCAATTGCTTGATCAGTACCCTCTTCGGGCACGACTTATGACTTGCCAGCTCATGAGGATCAACCATAGGAACAGGAATCTATTGAATCAATTAGTCTCGAATCTGTAATCATATTTAGACTAGTGAGTAGGGGAAGGAAGCTTACGTCGCAACCATTTCAAGCGCGAAGGTGGTCTTCCATAAATTGCAAACGCCCTCCTGTTGTATTCTAGCGAGAGTATCTATATTGCGTCCGCCCCAGAAGCTGTTATTGTAAACGTATCGTGTACAATTATCATTGATACTACCGAGAGGACCCCACAGCTCAATACTGGCCTTGATCAATCCTGTCAACCAGAGCACGAACATGATGAACGAGGAGATCATGACAATTATCGGAAGCAGCAAGTGAACGTAGTACAAGGCGACAACGGTAAAAACGAAGATTATGGTGAGAGTCGAGATGGATAGGAGGAAGTAGTAGTACCTACGTTACCGTCAGTAACTGTATTCCGCGAGAGATGAGCCAGTGAAGAATAGGGGTAAGCTTACCATGGAACCGTCATAAACAGCCTTTGTTGTATCGCCGTGAAGTACGAGAACGATCCCAAAACAATTGCTCCGCACACAAGCAGCATCAACAGAATGACTGCAAGCAGGAGTTCGGGCCATCTATAGCGTCTAACTTTGACCGGGACGATCTCACGTTCAATGTAGTGGTCCGACATTGAAACGGGCGAGAATTGATTGGGCTTAATGGTGGTTGCTTGGGTCTGCGACCGCAGAGGGTTGCAGGAACAACTTGAAAGGAATGGAATGGAATAGGATGGTTGTTCGTTGTCGACAGATTCGTGAAATGCAACAAGCAAGGACCGTCTCTAGAATGAATGTCGTAGACTCTGTGGAAAAGAGAGGAGGGGGGGGTGGGCAGGAGAGAGGGCTGGGTGGTGGATGGATGGATGGTGGGCAAGAGAAAAAAAAGAGGGCTGGGGAAAGAGGAGGGGAGCACAGTATTTACTTTGACCCCCCGGGCGCGACGAAATTGCGTGGCAGGTGTCGCAGCTTCCTCCACAGTGGGAGGCACAATCAATAATCGGTTGCCCAACCAACCAACCACCCGCCTTTTGCCTTCTTCCGTTGGATAGCCAGTTAAAAAAGGTTAACTTAACTCCCGTTACCACGTCAACCTCATTGCGCCATTCGCGTAATCCGGAGTGTCCAATCAATAATTCTCCTCATTCCAGATTTAACGCGCGAGTGGTGCAGAGCCCAGTACCTGCGTTGAAATGGAATGGGCATAGATCAAAATGCATCATGTTACGGAGATCACATATCTTAGATCTGAGAGGAAACATGGTTTTCATTTTCAAGTCTCAGATTCGGATGTTCTGCTGAGTTAAGCCTTAAGTTACCGCCAAACAGCACGTTTCGAAACGAGGTGGTTGGGCTTGCCTGGCTTGGCAGGGACAGGGGAAGGCGCGCGCCAGTACTCGAGTACTGCACTGTAGATTACTCGTCTTGTTCAGTAGATGGGTGCGTTGGCAGATTTCGTTGCCTAGCAGCGGGGAATCAAATAATATGGTAGGGGGATCTGTTGCTGTGGCTATCATAGTTGTGACAGGCGAGACTCTTGGGGGCGGTCTGTTGTACTGTACTCATTCACTGTCACTCGAGCCGCTTGGCGCTTGGCGCTCTCTATGCCTGATCTCTGCTTGAGCTCCCTTTATCAATAGTGCCGAAGGTTGATATATCATGCGTATATCGGTGAACACTAACAATGCTGGGCTTTAGCTGGAGGAGGAGCTTGGGTGACTATCGGCTATGAGATCTGAAACTACGTCTGGCGCCCACAACAGCACCAACCTCTTGTAACTTGGGGCACATTGACTTTGGGCCCTATCTCCACAACAGCGTGTGACTTGGGATAGGATTTGGCGGACTTGCATTTTGCGTACTAAGTCTATAGGGGTCGTCATTATTTCCTATGGCCTGGGCTATTGGAAACTCTGTCTGTTATGGGATGTCCTCGTGCTAGGTGGGCACTCTAAGCTGGGCTTGAGCTCTTCTATCTGCAAAATGGTTACCGTTCGCCCTACTCTCACGCTAAAGTGGTCTTCCAACCCCCGGTCAGAAGAAGCTAACTCAGATATCAGGGAGCCACAGACGGAGGGTAACAAGCGATGCCGTAGGCTGAGATAAGCATATTTCCCTAGACCTCCTTAAGAAACATCGTTAGGACATCGTTGGGACCTCGCTTGGAAACATCGACGACTATAGACAGCAGATACCGCTCCCAAACCCTATATTTCTGGCTAACTATCGGAGAGCCTGGAGGGTTTGTTGACTGTGTGGAAGACGTAGCGGCTCCTCTCCGTGCCATACTTGGCATAATATCTATAACCGAACCTCCTGTGGGGTGTGCCCTTTGAGTCTTCATATCCACCTTTCTGTTTATTCCCTGTCAATAACCTATTCATGCACACACAGAGATTTTTGTTCTGGCCTCCTAACAGTTTATATAAAGCGTAATTAAAGAACTGCCAGGGGATCACTGAGGTCTTAACACAATCTCCAGACCTGAATATCGTACATCTCCAGAATCACCCAAAACTAGTTTAAGCATCTACAAAGTCCTACAACAACTCGCGCACGGAGGTAATGCATATTCGAAGATATTCTAAACTGTTAGAACACCCTGAAAAGCCACAAAAAACATTTTTTCTAGGATCAGCGTTATCATAGGTTGTCTTCTTCAGCGCCTTTGGACCCATGGTGATGTGACGGCTGAATGACAGGATTTTCAATTAGGGATTGGCGCGTATAAGAGCAAATTACTCAGCTGTCTTGCGCTATTCGTTTGTTCGGAAGACTTGGTTGTTCTAGTGTTGGTAAAGTTGGCCATAGTTTGTCAGGGGAAAATAGTGGGACAGCAAACGTATTAGACTTCAAACCGGAAGTTAGTTTCCTGGTCCACCCTCCCTTATAATAGTTGTTAGAGGGATATCCACAAGAAGAGGAGAGGGTGGAGGGTGTAGGGGATGATGATAGGTTATATGGTTGTTGACTGTGATGGGAATCGAGGAGGAGAAAGGCTGGTGAAAGTTTCAGCGCCTGTTGGGGACGCACGATAAAAGTAAATCGCCGTTTTTTGAAAACAGTATATTTCGATATACCCGACACATGCTAACTCTAAAGAAATAATTAGTATCATAGTCAGATAGTACAGTAGATAAGCCTGTACTAATTCTCTCTGAAAGGCAAAGGAAAGCGGGGCCCCTATGTTGGGGGGCAAGGAAAATGGTGCTGTGTGAAGTTTTGTTAAACAACAGGTGAAGTACATCCCAACATCACAATTTTCCTTACTCCACACCCTGTAAGCCCCCCCGCTGTTTCTTTTGCACAGAATCAGTAGAGGAGCATCTGCTACCTGACTATGGTGTTGGCCTTTCCCCTAGAGCTAGCCTGCTTTGGGTATATAGAAGTGTGTTGCTTTTTTTTTTGAAGAAAAAATATCGCTATTTATTTGATTCTTCCTGCCGGATAGGTCTTGTGCCATTTCTTCCATTTTTTTCCCATTTATATTTTCTAATCCTTTCATTCTTTTTTAACTAGCTTTTCTTTTTAAAGTCATTTTCTGTTGGACTGTTTCCACTTTCTTAGCTCTGGTTTTGTCTTTTTCTATGTTTCTATTACTCTTCTGGTAAAATTGGTATTGGTTTATTGGTCAGGGTACCAGTTTCTTTTCTCAAAACCTGAGTGACATGGCTAAGTGAACCCGCTAGCTTGCTGCCTTTTGCTTGGTAATAACCTTCAGGGGTTTTTTAATTTTTTAATTTTTACTGTGACTAGTCTTCTCCCTCCTGTTCTGCACAGCCTTCTGTACCTGTATTTTGTAAGTTTACTTTGAAGAAAGAACATAATATAGATTGGATCTCCGGGCTTTCTGAAGTGGGTGGTTAAGCTAGGGCCCTTGAGTTGCTCTAATATTCAAGCTGAGAAATCTTCCTGCAATTAGAGAGAGTGGTTGACCTATCATTTAGCTCGGAAGGCTGGGTCTAATCTTATTCAAATCTTGTTCTCTGGTGAGGATGTTCATATTTTAAGGCTATACCCAGCTTTAGGCAGTACGGTAGTCCAGTTATATGCATCACGCATCAAGATATGTTAAAAGATAATAGAGTGCCTTTTATCAACCACGCCGGAAAACAGCACTGCAAAGAGTATCCTAGAAGAGCTTTCTCTGCTCTAGGCGTCTCGGAGCTGGACTGTTACTACAGTCACTAGACATAAGTCTTGGTGATTGCGGAATAGTGAGACACGCCCGTGTATCCAAGGGGTATTTAGCAAAAGGCTGATAATGGCATTTCGATGGTAGAACAAAGCGAAGAATTAAACATAAAATATTAGTTTAGTAGTAAAGCTGTAAGAATGCATGTAGTATGATACCCCATACGTGATTTTCCACTGTGGTGGGGCTGGGGGGTGTCCGACTTGGATTATCTCGCTTAGTCCTCGCTGACTAAGCGATAACCAAGACTTTTGTCTAGTGACTGTACCATCTATCCAGGGATCTGGGGTGCGCAAACGGCTTTTAAAACCTTTATATCCGGCCGTGCTTGTGCCGCATCCATTCAATCAGTCCTTCGCCCTCTCACCGGGCCGGCTGCGGGTCGCCATTACAATATCCAACCTGCCGTCGGTGGTCGACATTACACTTGATGATCCAGATGTGCTCGCTTGGAGGGCTTCTATTGATTCCGCCATGCCGGTGAGTCGGTATGGTGGGGGTTGAAAGTTTTGGTTGGTATCATAGCTGCTCCAGCATGGGGTTGGGTCGAATTGGTACGATGTTGTCCAAGTATGCGGGCTATCCTGGATTTCATTTTTTGTGAGGATGGGCTTAGAGAGGTTTGGTCTCGAGGGCTTAACCATAGTGGTGGTGGGGGAGGGGGAGGTATTAAAGGTCTCTTGATCGAGTTTGTAGTACATATAATAGTTTGTAGACCCGGAGAGACCGTCCTGCTGACTTAGAGAGTGATGTCGCACAGCGCTACTGTAAACGGCCCTGATTATTACCTTACTGGACGCCTAGAACTGACCTATCATACCAGAGATTTCAACAGCCCTGGTTTGTCAGCCAACCCCGGAAGCTGCGACGCCGGCCGATATAACATGTAAGTTGGACAGCTCCGGTGGGTTGGAAGAGTTTTTATTATAAATAGTTCCCCTACAGCGGGCGATAGCAATGCCAGGTGTCGGATACCTTCTTTAACAGCCCCGACCGCAACCAATAGTTCGCACAGCTGCGCTTAGGATACGTAATATCATACAAGCCCGTTAGATTCTTACCGGGTTCCGAGAATCTAATCCCCGGAACCCTCGTCCGTGAAAAATGCTTCACCGAGATTGGGCCTTAGCGAGCCTTACGGTATCCACCGGCTGGTGTGGCTACTAACATATATTGTGGCACTGCACTCCTAAGGTAGTATGTATAATGGTCGTAGGAACAAATGCACCTTTGTATTTCATTTGCGAAAAATCTCCCAGCACGATAAAAAAACACATCAAGATCTTTACTGTAAACTTGAAGTTTACAACATGCAAACGCCCCCCCAATAGACATCTGATACAACTCGACTGGGATTCAATAAACACTTCTTCGTTCATTCTTTCAATCAATTATATACAGCTCCCGTTACAAGTCATTATCCTAACTCTTCACCAACCCCACCAAACTAGGCCGCACGCTCATGCAGCCAAATCGCTCATTCTTCGCTCTCCTCCTAACCCTAGGCCTCACCTCCGCAAACCCCATCCTCCCCCCAAATACCATCCTCCCCCCAAATACCGACCTCTCGTCTCAACCACAACAACCACCCGTAGGGCTCGACCCGGTCCCGGAAACCGTTATCCCAGGTCCGCCCGCTCCTTCCCCGATCATTGATGCCACAACACCAGCCACGGACAAGGGGCCGCCGACGGTCCATGATGCATCTGACAGATGCAAGCTTCAAGGACAGGAGGTGTACTGCTGCGCGCAGGACCCCTCCGCAGTCCACTCGGGAGTGAAGATGACCTGCAATGTGATTCTGTCCCAGAAGCCCGAGGGTGAGTTTCTCATTATCTGGATTCTTGAGAGAGTGGTGAGGGATGGGAACGAGGGGGATTGAGAGAGTTAACGTGAAGCAGTTTCTGCCATGTTGCTTAGCGCTGTTTGTCCTACTGTGCCTAGTTGTTGTTTTAGGACTATGGAAAATGTGAGTTTTCCCTGAGAGTGGGTAACGACCATACTAATAAGCGGTAGAGTGCGATCACGGGGTGTTCGAAAGCTTACTTTGCGCCAACCATTGAGCCAGTTGTTTCGCTATAGCAATTTTTTGGGGGACCGTTGGTGGGATTAGTAGGTTCGGGGAAGATAGGAGCAAGAATTGCCCACGGTTCGTAACTCTTACCGCGGGTCGCCGTAGTTAGTTGCAGCTAGGAAACCCGTTTGTAGTTGAGGCGCTGGAGGAGGAAGCGATTCCATTATTATCACAATATCTCACTCGGTGTTTGCTTTAGTGCTTACACTATTCCGGCATGGTGCAAGATTGGTTTAATGGATGTCTCGCCTGGATAAGAAATTGTTCCTAAATGATCACTACTTTAGATTTTACGATATGAGAGTGAAAAAGTTAGAGTCGGACCCCTAGGATCATGTCTTTGGGTGTTTCCCAATCGAATGACTGCCTTATGGCGTATCCGGATACGGGTTCGGGCTATGATATATGCTCACAAAACGAACTAAGTTAGTTTTGAGTTCGATCACAGGAGTTCCTACTGTTTAAACCCTACTTCGTCCTCTCCTCTGATGTCTTGTACCTGAACTAGTGGCTTGACCTCCTGGTCTCCCTAACAATAATATTCCATTTCCTTAAATCATGAGAAACCCCTGACTTATCGTATCTAAAGAGGGATTTCACCCTTGTTAGCCTCAGTAATACACCCCCTCTAGTAATTACATATCTCTTCGATTTTAAAGGTGCTATCCCCACTTACCCTTTTGACCGTACACCCATTCTCACCAAACTATCATCAACCAAACAGAGCCGTGTGCCGGGAAGGACAAAATTTACCAAGAATAGGCATTCTAGCGCCCGTAAAAAGAGAATCAGGATTCTATCCCACTAAAACTCCTCTCGGCTCCTCAAACCCCCTAACAGTGTGGCCACGGCAGCACACTAGAAGGTGTGGATGACCTGAATACCCCAAGGCACACATACTCAGGCCCCCTCTCTCTTATCGTATCTCGGGCCCTCCGGTCCAAAATTCATTATTTTGGCGAGCTGCAGCTGGCCGGTCTTATATGCATCGCAGCTAACGCCTGATAAACTTGCTATCACTACTGAATATATATCCTCCCTCCCCAAAAATGCCTTGAACTTGAGCACCCTTCCCATATCACAACCTCCTAAGGAAACAGAACATCCGGAGACGGCGAGATCCCGCTCCATTCCATCCCATTCGATTATAATCTATTTCTGCAAATAACTCCAATTGACCGCCAAATCTCGTACGAGGGCTTTCTTTTTGACCTGTAATTGAGTGGGTTCACGTCCTATACAGGATCACCTATCCCAGGATGTCAGGCGAGTCTGCAGTGCCAGTCCTGAATTTATTATTTTCCTCAGAGGGGCCGTTACCTGTGTGAATGTAAGCACCCTTTCCGGTAGATACATTACGGATTAATCATTGCACTCGTATTTAGTAAGTTAGTTGTCTATATACGTACTGTCTGTCGTTATCAAAATTCGATCTCAGTGTACGGTCGGATAAGTGGATGGTATCTCTGATCTGATGAGCGGATAAGAAATATTTTCAACATGAACTACCCACCACCATGCTTACTTGCTGGGAGCGGCCCCCCCTGCCCGGAAAAAATGAGGCATCCCTAGAAAGCCGGGCGGAATGCAAGCAAGGGAGAAGGAAAGAAAGAAAGGAAAGAAAAAGAACAGAAAAGAAAAAAGCGTTCACAACACACTAGAACGGGCAGAAGTCTATAGTGAGATAATACACTGGGGGCAAGTAGGGAGGCTCGAGGTCTCGAGTGGGGCTTTGCTAGTCGTATCGTACGGGAGTAACAAGTGCACAAAGCACTGATTCTGTTTTAAACCATGGAGAATCTCTCATTAAACACCTCCGTTGAAATCTACCCACCACAACTCGGGAAGAGACACACTACTCACCCATTAAAATCCCAAAATTGCGCTTCCAGTAGGATAAATATTAGTTCCCAAGTTTACATTTCATGAAATACCTAGCTGGCGCAGTGGTTAACACTCCTGCGCAATTAGCGGGAGCTCAGGAGTTCAATCCATGCTGACAATCAGTTATTATTGAACGATCCGTCATGTAGGGCAGGAGAATTAAAGAAATCCTGCCCTATGGGAACTGGGAGATTGTAGAACTTAGCCCTCATCAATAGGGCTGTGGGGTTTAACAATCCTGCTACGAGGTGGTAGAATCCGACTCTAGACCTTAAAGGTTGGCGATCGGCGGGTAGCAGAAGCAAATGGGACGGGGGTTGGCAATGAAAGAAATATAAGATGTAAAAAAAAATATAAAAGTAAGAATAGAAAAAAGAAAAAAATTGTTTCTTTTACCTTGGGAAAGCAGCTGTTGCCCCTCTCCCTATTTGTTGTCTTGTATACATAGCTTTTTTTTCTTAGTAAAGCGAGGTAGTACTAGTAGGTGAGTACAGTGCAAGCTAAAAAGTACGTAATACCGAGAAGACATACATATGTGCCTGCCTAGAGTGTTTATATCGCACCCCAAGCCACCCAACCAGAGATAGTAGGAATCGACCTCATCCTTCAATACATCAAGCACAACACACCTGCAAAAGTACAAGTCACGATTCAAAATACGAATGGCAAATCTGCTCTGATAGGAGGTGAATCCACTACTGGTTGGCCACTACAAACCACTCCTTCTAGGAGGCACAGTGCTCTATTGGGGGAAACTGACTGCTCTGCCTCGGCCTAGCTAAGCTTAACCACTACAATAAGGATTCCCAAAATGTCTTTCCGAATACGAAGGGGGGTAGCCATTTTGAGGTACTGCTTGCTAATTAAGAGCTTGGGGTAAGTCCTATTATTGTGGTGAGTTGTATAAAGTCTTAGTTTTTCATGTTCTGTTGTGGTGAATTCTGTCTCGAATTGTTTTGTACAAATCCTAGGTTGACTGAGTGGCGATTGCTGTCTTAAACTCTATCTTTTTTGGGTGATCCTGGCGCCTGCCACATAGTGCTCTTGATACGAGCCCGGGATCTTGTGCTATAGTTTCAATCAAGGCACTCCCGCGATGGGGGATTCTCACATGCCTTCATTGGGCGGTGAAGTTGTGCCTTTCCGGTTTGTGGTATGTTACATTGTCTGTCACGTAACTCAGCTACTCCCCGGTAGTCTTTTGATACTTACGAGCGCGCCCATTTGCTTACGATGGTCCTACCTTTCACGAAGCTAAGAGCCTCTTCGCTGGTAGCAGTTCAAGATCCTTCTGTTGTGTGCGGGTTCTCTCCCGAGAACTTTATCTCTCGTATTATACAAACTCTAATCATTCCATGTTGCCAAACCTTGGTTGTAGGGTCACATACCTGCTCACTGCAAACCCTTCGTGGTAAGTTATCCGTATTCGTATTGGAGACCTTTCTGCAGTGTAAGACCTTCTTCCCACAACACAGACTCGAGCATACCAGGATACAGAGCAGTACCAAATAGCAGATACCGCACTGAGACCTAACTTCACTGCTAATATTATACAGTTCCGACCTAGAGCAACCCTGGGTCGACATTCCGCAATGATGCAAAAGAACCTCACTGCCACCACCCTCCCCTCCAACGGGATAAGCACCTCCAACGAAAATGCCGACATCATGTCCTTCTCACACCCTATCTCACACCCAAATACGAGCCCATTGCAAAATATACTGTGTCAGGAAAGAAAGAATCTCGGGCACTCCGGATGTCTAGTTTACACGAGGAGTTTCTCTCCTGCGCTTACCTACTCTAACTGGGCAACCTAGTTAGTGTGTGGTATGCTTGGCGTACGTTCGTAGAGGCGTTAGTTGGTTCGGTCTTACACCGCCAACGGGTGGTGGTAATCGCGGGGAATGTGTAGTTTTGCATCAGGGTTGCCGAGGTGAGGAATGCGTGGTTTGGGGGCTTGGAGGGTGGATGCCAAGTGAAGGGGTTATGCTATTCTAGTCTTGTGCATTGATACGATACTGTGTTTGTACTATGCCTGGTTCGAGTGCCAAGAGTAAGTGCCTGGGTGCTCACGTATCATCACTCGGATTAATACATCCTGTGCAGGATCCTCACGCTGGTTATTATTAGGTGGTCACCTGAGTTTTCCGGTATCCCAAATGAACATTGTCGTTTTCCACAACCCCTTAGACGCCTCGAAGAAGTTCTTGTCGTGCGAGCGCGTTACTTGGATGTAATATAGTAGACCATTAAACCTCGTAACCCTCATGAGCGCCACCCATCTATTCTTCTCCTGACCTTTTACCAACATCTCTCAGCCCTGCGCGATCTCACTGCCACAATGAACATTCATTCTTCCAATGTTGATGCCATAGCGCAACCACACCATCCAACAAAGTAGCCTATTCTCCCACCACCATCCCCACTTCAAGCAGATGCCCGAAAGCTAAACCACACTCATCTAGTACAACAGAAGTGAGAACGCGGCAAAAGCGCAACGTGTGAGAACTTGATGCCTACTTACCTAACCCGGCAGTAGCATTGGCTATCAATCATACTCCTGCGGCCGCATTTGGATTTTATCGGGTTGTCTTGCAGATCTTGGCTCAAACGTGATTTGCTCTGTTCCGCTCACTGACTCCCAGACTGCCTGGGGGGTTTCCTTCCTTTTTTTCCCTTTTACGCTGAGACTGTTGGGCTTGAACCACGTTCGGAGAATTAAATTAAAGTAGGGTTGAGTACAATGGGAGGGAGGAGATCGAAATTCTGGAATGGTTTCTCCTACTGGTGGTGGTAGTGGTAGTGGGTAGCAGGGCTTAATGTTGTTACATTCCCATTATGGCAGTATTACCGCAATTCTCCTGGTTCCTGCCTGTGACAAAATACTGTACCGGACGGATGGATTGGTCTCTGTGCCTTGGCTACCAGTGCAGTAAACTATCTACATATCACTATTTCTCTGGATAAGCCTTCTCCTGGTATCGGCAGTGCATACGTGTACAGCACAGTAAGTACTCAAACACAAGAGAAATGTGCCAGGACGTTGAAATTACCTCTCAGGTTACGTCCTGCGTATTCTTTGGTTGTTTTTTGTTTCAACTGAGGGCTGAATTTGCGGCGATTTCTCTGATCCTATCCTAGAGGGGGGAATTTCAACGACATAGCATATTTCTCTTGTTTTTGAGTATTTACGGTGGCACTACTGGGCGTATACGAGTGGGCCTTGTCTAAGACACGGAGCTGAAGGCCGCGGTCCCTGCCTGAAGTAAAGAGGATTGGCCGGTAGCAATCGGCAATAAGTCTTAAGTATCGTAACGGCTGTCAGCCTTCATGTATACTGTACTCGTAATAGCTGGTTAACCGTTTTGTTAGCTCACTAATTATGGTTGGATGTGGGAATGCCAAGACTCAAATATATCGTGTTAGACTGCCCGTGTAGTTCCTATGTAATCGTAAGAAGTTTTATATCTGATGAACTTTAGAAAAACTGTAAAGCGCTTTCTAATTTGTTTGATAGATTATCATCGTAGTTACCCTTTGGTATCTTTTATCCTTCGCTGTGGCTTCCCATTTGGGCTTCCCTAGCATTCTAGGTTGCGGAACCAAACTATATCCGCTACTTATCGTGGTTTCCTACGCCCCGGGTGTGCACAGATATACTAGGAAGGGGAAAACTTATTTGTTATGGGACTAGGAGGAATCAACCTTCTTAGGAATTGTTTGGATGGTAGGCTATCAGAAGCTGCAGCTGCGGTATTGATATTCATTGTTTCTTGGTCCTACTGAGGTGGACCATTTGCGGAAAGCTGATACGAAGTCAATTCCAATTTTGATTATACAGAGCTGGGACGGGCTCACGGATGTCAGCAGATGTTGCGAGGGGGGGCACAGTCCTTGCAGGAGGGATGAAGGTTGGGGATGAGCCAACATACGGAGATTCCGATGAGATTCGTATTCCAAAGGCAGCATGCTCCAACCTTCACGCTCGCTAATTGGACCGAGGGGAGTCAGAATAGTCTATATAAACCAGACAATCCCACATCCATAAGGCCCTTCTCCTCACCGCAGAGAGCACCATCATCAGCAGCTTCATCAAACAAAGAACAATCTCCCAATTTTCTCAAACAATCTTCAAAGAAATCTCCAGCCTCTTCATCACCCGTCTATCCCACCAAAAATGCAATTTCTCAAGACCCTCCTCGTCCTCCTTTTTGCAACGCTCATCAGCGCCGCGGCTTTCCCCCAAGACGCAGACACTGCCATCGAAGCCAGCTTCACGGGTGTGCGCACCAAGAAGAGTGCCGACGGCAAACAATACACCTTCTCGATCTACGGTGACGGAAAGCTTGAGGGCACCATAGTTGTCAACGACAACCCGGGCCAACTGGCCCTTAGTGCCTTCGACGCTAACGGTGCGCAACTTGATGGCGCGGCATTGGATGCTGCGGGTGCGGCTGCGAGTGCAGCTGGGGACGCCTCTGGGTCAGCTCTGGCTTGTAATAAGGCTTGCATGATCTGGAACTTTATTAGGAGATATGGGCTACGTGCAGCCGTATGGCCCATTCTGCTCGACTAGACACTTTGGGAGGGTGGACTTGCTAACGTAGGATTAGAGGTTCATTGCTTGCCTTGGGAACAGAATCCCCGCAAGCTGCTGGTTCAGCGTAAGTAGAAGTTATCCAAGATGAAATATTCTAGTAGTGCTGACTATGATCCTGGCAGATTTTCATCTGTATGGTCCGTTTGGACCCCTGGATGTGCTTCGAGAGTATCCTCTGCAGTGCCGGGCCTATCAGATCTTGTCTTTGAGTAGGTGGGTTATTCTTGAACTTCTTGGAGTAGCAAATCTGATCTTGAAGTTGCCTATAGTAGGGCCAATGGCTCTATAAAGGTCTGCCCAGACCAAGCAGCCGTTTGGGATTGATTCGCGGTGGAATTTCTTTTTTTGTTATCTTTTTGATACTTGTTGGGGGAAACGATTTGTGGTGATGCTGGTGGTTGATTTTTGCTGTCTATTTGCTAGCCTAAAAAAATAAATAAAAAAAAAGACTGCTCCTTACTCTCCCTCTGTCATGGAGTTTTCCAAATCTTATCGAGGGATAGCTTATGCCTGCTGAAGTGGGAATTCCAATTTAGGGAAGCGGGGAGGGGGGGTGTTTTGTAGGGGAATACCTAAAATAGTTGAACCTGAATTCGTCCTTTTCTAATTTGAAATGGCTGCTTATAATGGCAATACCAGGAATCTAAGGCCGGTATGTACTGCACCGTAGGGAACTATGCTAGGTTACAAGTATTATCATAGTGTTGATGCCATGCTTCAATGGCAATTCATGCATTGGTGGGACTTTCCTAACCCGAAGGTCAAGAAAGAGGATGAATGAGAACAGGTTGTTGATTTATATAGAGTAATGGGGGGAAAGCTGGGGTATTTGAGTTCTGCCTAAATTCTATACCCTAGCTATTTCGGTTTGAACCCCGCATCCCAAAGGTGGTTACAACGGTCGCCCCCTGCAGGCGTTTAGAACGTATTTACTAAACTTCGGGTGGCTATATCTCTGCATTCGTAGACCATTATTGAAAAGGATTGCCGATATGTTCCTTGATCATTGCCCGGAGATCGCAGGGTGCAGAGGTTAGCCATTTTGGGAGATTACTTATCTCTTCTAGGCTTTGCCGGTGTTGGGCTGGATTCATTAGTAATAATAACCACAACAATAATGCTGGCCCTACCTGTAGTGTGTGATCCTCTATGAACTGTTTGGCAAGTTGATGGAGTGCCATGAGATACGATTTCATGGACCTGAGCCAGAAGAAGTGCCGTCATCACAGGCCACTCGGTTATTCCTTACAGCTTATAATCATTTGAGTTGCCACAGACGTGGTCACGCCACACACCCCCTCACTAAACATTAGTATCATTTCGGGTTTATTCAAATTTCGCCGCAGAAGGTCGGTTGCGGGAACGCCGGCGCATTGACTGCTAATTGTGACTGGTTGTAACTTTGTTAACTCAATAGCTAAAAACGTATGCTGAAAAGACGGGGATGGTTGTTTCAGGGCATGTGCAGTCTGAGGCCGATCTCCTGCTGGCCACAGGAGTCTCTACTACAGTACTCCCCGACACTCTGCAGTACTGTAGTACCAAGCAAGGGAAGGTGGTATAAGGAATTCCATCCGCAGTTCCACGTGGCCGAGCGTAGAGCTAATATTTCCGTTTCCTAGAATTTTCCATCTTATGGAAGGGACTTTTTCCTTTTGGGATAATGGTATATTCGAGTGCGCACGCACAGTATCTATGGATCCAGAGGGTATCCAGACACCGGGCACAGAGGACCTGCGTTTTTGGTGCTTTTGAAATTCGCTGGTACTTATGCATTCGGTATAGTATAATAGTAAGTCCGTCCCATCACTTTACATCACTCGGTGGACACTAATGGCGGGGATATTTGGGCTGTGATACCGAGCCAACCCCTGTCCATACGGGCTGGTCCAAGCAACAAGACCGGCCGCACAACCTCAAGCTCACCAACACAAGAGACTCCCAGTCGCGAGCCGCATCCTCAAGCAAAAATATCCTTGAGAGAGTGGTTGTTCATATTAGCGAACTAAGCATAACTGCTGTAGCGGGGGAAACATCCTTAGGGTGAAAAAGTGGAGATGATGATCTACCGGTGTCAATATTAAGAAAAGAAGGTGGTTGGAGCTTCACCCGAAACCCCTGGCGACAGGTTGTGTAACCGACCAACGGGATCTTCGCGCAAACACAGCCTCGAGTTCCCGGGTTCTCATCCCGACCATGCCCACCCAAGGCCTGGCAACCTTGCCAACTAGCTACTCGGGGTAGGGGTGAAGTATTGGGACAAGCAGGGGTAGCAGAGGACCGTGCAAAGAACCTTCTATAAATGGAAAGAATCACTGCTAAGACATCCATATACCTAGAAGGAAGATAACCTTGCCTGTTTAAGTAAATTTCCAAATATTTTGGTATTCTGAAAAGTAATCAGTATACGAGAACTTGGACGCCAGCGAGAAGGTAAGCCGAGTTTGCCGTAGAGGGCCGAGTTCACCCATAATCAGCCGTCAGAATACATCCGAACTGCATGAAGCTGGTTAGCAGAGGGTAGTAGTTTGGGGGCTAGAAGACGGAATAAGGTGGAAATAGATGGCTAATGAAGGAATCATGGATAGGATTCGGGTAGAGAAGGGAATTGGCAATAGGTGGGTTATAGTAATCTGATAGTACTAAAATAGAAGTAAATATCGTCAGTGCATGGTAGACTTGAAGATATAAAGTAAAGCCATGGAATAGATTTTGGAAACCAGGTACCCTC
>Ga0307509_10001339_pt1 | contig 41729 bp, 23 predicted proteins | sample 10_EM_MG_FD_202245 | JGI IMG/M metagenome (GOLD analysis project Ga0307509, IMG submission 202245) | Populus trichocarpa ectomycorrhiza microbial communities from riparian zone in the Pacific Northwest, United States - 10_EM | ecosystem: Host-associated > Plants > Roots > Unclassified | place...
TTATTTTTAAATCTTTAGATTTGAAAAAAAAAAAAAGAGATAAAGTTGTTGGGGCATTTTATGACAATTAAAAAAACCATTATTGGTATCAATAGGTTGATGAAATGGATTTAATTGAGGTGTTTTATTTACTCTTTATTTTATTGGGGATTTATCTTATCGGGAAAAAGTAAATTAAATTGAGATTTTTTTTCAACTATTTTTTTTTTAAATAATTTTGGGGTGTTTTGAAATGGATTGGTTTTTGGAGGTTAAAAAAGTATTTTTAAATTAAAATAGATTGAAAATATTATTTAAATTTCAAAACTCATTCCAGCATTATCTACTTTAAAATAAATGGTGAATGACAAGTTATTTGATTTAAAAAAAAAAAACAATTGAGGTTAGGTATGCGGGATTGGCCTTGCATGCTCACATACACTAACCCTTATTTTTCTTGGGCTTAGCACACAAGCTCTAGATTATTAGTCCACGCGCATATATTTCTTCTATTTTTTTAAAAAAAATTTATTTTATTTTATTTGTGATTTTTGCTCTGAAAAACAAAAAACCTTAATTTGATATTAAAATTATTGTTCATCCTTAAAATAGTTTTACAGAATTTTATGAGTGTTAAGGGTTTTTTCCAATTACTCTAGGAGATAAAAGATTGATCATGAATGTCCAATAAAAATAAAAATATGGTTTTGCTTGTGATTAAATATATAAAACAACTACATGATGTTAGACTTAAGTAGCATATTAAAGACGATTGTTTTTTGAAGCAATTTTTGCATGATGAAATGGTTAGATTTGCATTAATGTAATGACAATGAGTTTGATGCATGCTATTAGGATGAAGATGTTTACATAATATATTGTAAAAAAAAAAAAAATTACAAGGTAAGATATTGAAGGAAATTAATATTTTTTTTCTTGGTTGAGCAATAATATAATATACATCAATTTGCAATGGTGATAATATTGGAGTCCGATTCTAAGACTGGGGCAGGAAAAAACTGAAACGAAGTTATCAACAATGAATCTAATTAAATGTCGATAACATTTTATTATTTTGTATTATGAGAGAGATATATCAAATGATATTTTAAAACTAACCCATTAGCATAACTTACCGATGCCAAAATCTCCACGTGGTCAGTATAAATGATCACTTCAAGTTAGATTTATAAAATCTTGAAATAATATGTTACAAAAAGGTTCAATAAAAGCTTTTTTATAAAAAAAATATATACTTTTTGATTATGCTGTTTGTATTTTACTTCAGGTAGGAAGTTGTAGCTGCCATGGCATACATATTGTTAAATATCATTTATTATTTAATAAAAATATTAAGTTGTTATCTTCGCAAGAAAATCTTCATCATTAATAATTTAATAAAAACAATTTGGTACATGAAATTAATTATTTAATAAAAGTATTAAGTTGTTATCTTTCCAACCAAAGAAATGTTCCCTCATTAATTATTTAATAAAAAAAATTAAGTTAATGAAATTTAACTGTTCTTCCTTCAAAGCCAGTGAAGTCATCTTATTCGTCCTGCCGATCCGTTCAATTATTAACCAATCCATTCTATTCCTTGACCTGATTCGTTCTGAAGTAGCTATTATAACCTTATCTTTAGAGTGTGATTTCAAAGCCCCTAATACCCCTTTGGAAAAGGTGAAGGTCTTAGAAAAGTAACCTATCACGTGAGGCCAGGCATGTGTGGCCAGTCTTTGTGATATCAGCCCAAGTACAAAAATATTTTTGAAAAAAATTATTTTTTATTTTAAATTATTATTTTTTATCGTTTTAATATACTTATATTAAAAATAAATTTTAATAAATCAAAAATATTATTTTAGAGCTATTTCAGAAGCAAGTTTAATATCAGTCGAGCTATTTCACAGGGAGGTTCGCTGGTGATAAAGAGAGACAGGATAATGATCGTGAGGGTTGGAGACGGGTTTGGAGTCGCCCAGTTCAAGTTTGTCAGGCCATTCAGACAAGATTAATTTGTATCCACTCATGTGCAGGAAAAACTGGCAAGCTTCGTTGGAACATAAACTTTGTATTCAGTAAAAGATGATGCTGGCAGATGTATTGAAATGCTATGGAATTATGATGCTGGCAGATGCATAGAAATGCCACGCTCCAACAACCTTAATAATGGATTTAGGAGGCGGCGGTTTAAGGGGGGGCAAGGTTGCTATGAAAGGTAGAAAAAAAAAAAAAAAGAGTACCAGAGCTTCTCCAGAGGGCGGAGCATCGTTCCAATGATGAAGAAGAAGACCCTTTGAGGTAAGTTCACCTGCAGCTTTGAAATAAAATGACACGTCAATCTCGTGCTTTCTGTAGAAATGATGAGCTAAAATTAAAGAGAAGGCCAAATGTATATACATTGTTCGAACTGTACAAATCTCTTTCCCATCTGATGCACATTTTGGGTTGAGATTTTTCTCGATACCCTTGAAGATCTCTGCGTTCAGGCTATCATACCAACCACTAAAACCTTCTTCCCCAGCCTCCCACATCGATCAGGAGAACCAAAAAAAAAAAACCTAAAAACTATGGGGAAAGAAAGAATGGGGGAAATATGCTCGGTTAAAACGCCAAAATTTTCTTTTTCCTAACTCAACCACAAATATACACTTTGTACATGGGATGAGAAGCCAGGGTTCAGCCATTAAGCTTGGACAAGAACTGGGACAGATTGTACTCTTCAGTGTACTGTGATTGATCCCAGAGCTCCTCCAGTCCACCAAGGATGGCTTTTAACCCCTTCCCAGTGCCCATTAATTTTGGATCTCCATCAAAGCTGCCGTCTGTGCGCTTTGATGCAGTAGCTCCCTGGAAATAAAACCACAACGAAACGTCACCGAAAGGAGATTGGGGAAAAAAAGGTTAGTCAAATTTAGGCTGGCCTTAAGATAAAAAATAACATCAAAGAAACAAAAACGTCAGTAAATATAAAGAAAAGATGCAATGCATTTTCTCAGAACATATTGGTTACAACTTTTCTTAGCAATACCTTTGCTCTGGTTTCAGCTGACGCAAACAAATCGAGCAATTGATCTGTGTTCATCGTTTTCAGACTGGCATTCTCTGCATTAATAACAGCATTGGCAACCGACACTTTGAACTTTTGGAGACTCATAACTTTCTCTTCCAGTGTGCCACGCATGATCAGGCGATGGACATTCACAACTTTCTTTTGCCCCAATCTGTGTGCCCTGTCCATTGCCTGCAAGTACATCATATGACATAATTAACTAGATAAGCCATTTAAAATCAAATTAACTAGATAAGCCATTTAAAATCAAAGAGAGGCAGAGAGCTACACCTCTTTGACAGAAATTCAAGCATATCCAAAATACAAAGTTATACAGGAAATCATGGGGGTCCATATACTAACAAAAGACCGCATTTGATTTCATCATCGAAATTGCTTGTTGCATCCTTATGCTTTATATTATGATTTGGGTACAAATCACCAGCAATGCCCCAGCTTCTGAAACTTCAGCAATGCTTACAAAGCAAGGTCGGTTTGGCAAGCATGTAGAAAGTTGACATTTCATTGGCATATCAATTGTGCTGGTAAGTCACTTAGATGAACGCACTTATAATGATATATTCATAAATTTAGAAGTGTACGTAACATCCAACAGGGCCACTGAAATTTTGTAAGGTGTTGAAGGTTGCCTGGCTTTCAACTAGTAGAATAACCTTTGGGCGGTGAATTGGTAAAGTTCCTAACAAGTTACATTACAGGCAACACATGGTGCAAAGATTACAAATATCATTTGGACAAAATGACGATGGGAAAACATCTCAGACAGAGAGTTTTCTTACCTGAAGATCTCGCATTGGATTCCAATCATGCTCCATAAAGACAAGGGTGTCAGCAGATGTAAGATTCAAACCAAGCCCGCCAACTGCCAAGAGAGCCATACGATAAATAAACTTTAGTAACTTAAACAACTGGAGAAGCAAGGTTATCAAAATCGCAATCTAAGCCATAAAATCGCACGATTTCATGATGCAATATAAGTTGGCCGATTCAAATCGCTTCAAAAATTGCACTGTGCTAAGATCATGATAAAATCACTTTTTGACTTGGTGAAATCAAGAACTCATGATTTTAACAATCCCAGTTTGCAGCCTTTTGGGCTTAGTTTTAACTGTTATTCATGATTTAACACCTTCCAAAATTAGTCTATCATTCACTCAGCAAGAGCTTGAGTGCAGCTCTAAATGCATTCCAAACTTCCCAAAACCCATAAAAGACGAACATAAAGAGAGATGAATAGATGACAGAATGAAGAAAAGAACAGAAAGATTGAGCTCGCAATAGTATCGCTCAAGATCATGCTCCTTGTCCCACTTAAAGAAAAATTAGCCCTCTGCTTGAGATGTTTGTCAGTCAAACCTGTGATAGAAAAGTAAATTTTTTTTGGGACTGGGATAATTGAAAGTGTTCTTATCTGTTTGTTTGATAAACGGGCAAGGAGATGAGAATGAGCGGTAGATGACATGATTCATTCCTGTTTTTTTTTAATTGATACAGTAAAAGTTAAGAGATGCCCATGAACTGAGGCTTTCTCTGCTTCAATTGACACATGCTCGATATAAAGTATTGGGCTATCATGTCTCCGTTATGGTTTGTTTTCTTTTTTTCTAAATATACTTTTAATTTGTTATTACAATAATAAAATTTTCTAAAGTTTTCAAATATATGCTATCTTTTATCAAAATAATTTGAAAATTGGTTAAAAAACACAAATCCTAATTTTTATTTTGTTCAAGACACGTATTTTTTCATTTTATAAGTTTCACAAAGTTGATTCCTAGCATTTAGAGTGTGTTCATTGAACAGTCATTATGTAAAATATGTAAAATCTTACAATTTGATTTCATGATCTGACCTTTTGGACCCTTCATCGATTTTAATTGGAAAAGCGATTTTAAAAACCTTGGGAGAAAGAGTGACTTACCATGAGTCGTAAGCAACAAGGCATCAATAGTAGGATCTGAATTAAAAGCTTTTACAATATCAAATCTTTTTTCTGGCTCAACAGATCCATCCAGCCGCAAGTATGTGACACTGCTCCAAAACAAAGTGAAAATATCAGATATTTTAAATTTTATCGCTGTACAATGAAGAAAAGCAAAAGGTTGCAGTAAGATATATTTTCCCTACGAAGAACTCTACTAAATGATGACCAGAGCATCTAATAAATGATGACCAGAGCATCTGCTTCTCAGCAGCGAGACATAGGTGGAATGGAAAGTCGATTGACTACGGAAACAATATCCACTATCCATTTACCTGTGATATTTGCAGTCTATCATTGACAAACTAGAATTCTAAAAATCATCCCATTAAAAGAATTTTGGGTGTAACCAAGTATCATAACAAAACACTGGAAGGCAGGATTGGATGGGTTATAGGGTTAATGTCATTTTACCAATAATGACAAATTTCTTTAGTACACATACATCATAAGTGTGTTGCTCATGCATGTGATGCCTCGCTTCAATGCTGCAATCCTTATTGAAGCAATTCAATTATGTGTTTTGATTTAGAGAAATTACATCCCATTGGCAATTCAATGATAAATACATATTTTTATTCTTGCTGTGACAATTCCTTTTCTCAGTTCAGGAGGATAATTCATATTATGATGCCTTTAATACTCTGACTAAGCAATTACCTCTAGCAGGAACCTTTCTGCATGCAAGCAATGAAATGGATAAAGAAAGGACTGAATGAGTAAAATGAAACCATGTGAAGATAAAGACAGAAGTAACTACGAACACAACGAGATATATATAGCGAATTTGAAGGTATAAAAGGTTAATGAAAAGAAATTCCAAGAACGGACCCGTACAATAGAATTAAACACAGACTTAAGGCATTCATATAAATACAAAGCACAAAAGGTTAGTTTAAAAACAGGAAACAGGGAACTTACTTCTTCATTTGGGAATGAAACAAGTCCCTTTCAATAATGTCAAGAAGGGCCTACATGAAATTTGATTATTAAGCAAAGAAGGATCATAGAAGAGAATGCACGATGAACATTGTAAAGAAGTAAATTTAGTTGAAGAAAGTCAATTACTTTGTGCTGCGCAAATATCAAAACTCGGTGCTGCCCAACACTCACAGCATTATCAGAACTTGAAGCATCCACACCTATTCCACACTCTTCCAGAATCTCCTGGAGAGCAACTAGTTTTGGAGAGTGGTGAAGCTTATGAAGTTCCGAAAGTATGTCACAATTTGGAGGTAAGAGTTCATGTAACTGGCATACAAGTGACTCGGGCATTTTTTCACCAGCAACAAGCAATGGATGACTACAAAGTTTTAACAAGTATTGAAGTGCCTGAAAGATTAAAAAAAGTGGCACAACTTAGTTTGTTCAAAACTATTACATTGCACAACAGAGGGGGAACAACACACTGCCAGCAAAAAAAACACATCACCTGAAAAACGTGTGTGGAAGCTTTTGGTGAAGCACTATTTCCTTCTGGTTGTGCTGAATCATCCAGCTTTACCATGCTTGAAATCTCCTGTCTAACAAGGGAACCAGAGAACTGTTCGTAAAGTTTTAACTGGACAGGGCTCAGGTCACAATATCTGTCTTGAATAATTTTCTCTGGCAGGTCAGATAATACTTCATCTTTTGTTCTTCGTAAGAGAAAAGGCATGACCTGTTGTATAAACAACATCCAAAGACAACCTATAAGATCTGCAACACCCCAACAAGGTACATTCCCCTACTCCCTCCAAGTAAGGGAAAAGGGAAAAGGGAAAAGTGAGAACAAAAGGGAAAACGACAGCACCTGCTTGTGCAATGCTTCCATAGCAAGTACCCCAGCTTCAGCATCCTTGGCAGAGCATTTAGGATCTCTAGCAGCCAGCAAAGGTTTCCCATAAGTGGCTTGAAACTGCCAAAATTTCATCAAATCAATAATCATACAGGAGAATGGATCACACAACATAAGAATGGAATTGAAGCACTTGGTAACATAAGAGTTTTATAGAACCAAGCCAAAGATTTTAGTAGTTTGATTAGTCTACCAGGAACAGGAACTAGGAACGAAGGTATAAAGGTTGCATCTTTTTTTATTTAACCAATTTTAGCTATCTTATATGTAACTAGCATGATATTTTATTTTATGAACACATGATAAAATAGAACTCAATATGAAGATTTTGGTAAAACAAAAAAAAAATGTCTAAAAGATAAAAATGCTTGAAATGAAAATAACAAACAAACATTAACAATCACCACCATAATCAAAAGACAATCAAGTGGAAAACTTTTGGAACAAATATTAAAGAGTGCTAATAGATACTGTGATTATGTGTGTGTGCGTGTCGGAGATCCCAAACTCCTAAACATGTGAGATAATATCCGATAAAAATAAATGTACTCAAAAAACAATTCAAAAATTGGGTTGCTGTTATCTGTCATTAGCTGTACAAAAAGTGCTAATTTACAATAACCAGCTATTGTTTTCATAACAGAATTGTAATTTCCAGCAAGTTGGGCCAATGGAAAAATTAATAATACACAAGTTCTGCACAAGAATCAAGTGCTATAGCATGGCTGAAGGTTCTCAATGAAGTTAGAATGCCACACGCACACAAAAAAACACATTTTAGGGAAAGGGAGAAAAGATAGGTAACTACATGACATTATCATGAAAAGCAGGTGCAATCCAATACAGTAATTTATGGTAGCTAGAACCATCAAATAAAGGACCCACACAGAACATAATTAAATCCATTAATGCCACTTAAAAACAAACAATTAACATGCTTCAATGCTTTCATCTTCAGGTTTTCTCTTCTAATATTCACATACAACAAGTCCACGAAAGAGCATAAAGAGAACTCAGCATTCAGAAACAGTTCGTAAAATAAACAGCTTCCTAAGAACCAAGACATACGACACTTACTTGTCTGTCAGTTCCAAGGAACCCTGGCATTAAAAAGTCAAACAGGGACCATAAATCCATGATGTTGTTCTGTGAGAGAAAGCAAGTCATTTGTCAGAAAAAGAAAAATGTTATGTTCAGTGTGTTTTTGCACTAGTGTTTGACCTGAATTGGTGTTCCACTAAGTATCAGGCGATGCTGGGCTTTCAACTGCTTCACGGCAGCTGTAATTTTGGATTTTGCATTCTTGATTATATGCCCTTCATCTAAAATACAGTAATTCCACAGGGACTGTCCAAGGTAATCAATATCTTTGCGAACCACATCATATGATGTTATGATGACATTGTGCTTAAGAAATTGTTCTCGAAGACAGATGCGCTCTTGAGCAGAACCACTATATTGTAGAGTACTAATTAAAGAAGCATCAATGTACTTCTCTATCTCAAAGGCCCAGTGTCCCACAAGTGTCGATGGGCAAACAATTAAAGATGGTTGAACATCCTCACAGTTATTCAAAGCACGAAACTCTGCTACATCAGATGCCACAATTGCTGATGCTTGCAGGGTCTTACCAAGCCCCATATCATCACATAGAATTCCATGAAGCTTGAATCGTTTTAAGAAGGCCAGCCAATTTATACCTTCTTGTTGATACCTGGAAGCACCAAGCATATTATTATGATAGCTTGGGCGCATTAAAAGTGCACCAGTAGAATTAAAAGACGGGATAGAAGATAGAAACCCATGGCAGATGAAAGGCACATCCTTTGAGAAAATTCAAAGCAAGAGTCATGGGATCCTTGCAAATCAAGAGGAGATGCTGGTCAAACACAAATGATCCTGTTTTAACTTTTATGTCTTTGATAGGTTAGTTGGTCATTTTATTGATTAGAGTTATTTAAGATGCTACTTCTATTTTAAAAGTGAAAAACAGATGAGTTACTGGATCTAGTGTTGTTGATTTATTGTTCACATAAAGGCAAAATTAGGTATTTTTCTTTTTTAGCTTCTATTAGCATGGAGTATATACCAACAGGGAGACCTAAAAACATAAACATTAAGATCATGAGTTACAAAATATGAGTAAGGGAGACCTAAAAACATACAAAGAGCGCAATCAATTCTGCTGCTAAACTTCACAAGATATGAACAGAATATATACCTCCTCAATGTCACTTTTAATTCAGTGCAGAGCTTGTAATCATCAATATGGGAATTGTCAAGTAGTTGCTCCAAAAATTGTGCATCCTCTGCATTTCTTGCCAACCCTTCATTTAGTCCACTAGGTGGGGCTAGGCCTCGAGCTAAAGGAAGGAGAGGAACAAGAGCAGCAAAACTACGTGTCACACTCTGTCTGACAGAATGATCACAATCACTCATGCAACGTAGAAGAGGAACAACCAGTAGCCTAGCATAGGGGACCAGCTCCACTCCCAGTCCCTGAACAAGTGAACTAATAAGCATGCCAGCACCTTGTCTGGCATGGACAGACGTTACATCCCCTAGCATAGGAATGGCATCCTCAATTACAGCTGCCATGACATTTGTTGTCATAGATTTGGCCATTGAGGTAATACACCTTGAGGCAGCTAATCTAACTGCAACATGAGAATGGCGCACACATTTGAAAATGCAAGGGAGAAGTGTGAGCAATTTAGGTTTCAATGCCTCATCCAGTAATGGAGCAATAGATCGCACCACCTGCAATTCATAAATTCAGAGAAAATAATAAGCTAACAAAACACTCCCTTCAAAAGGAATAGGAAAAAATATCTAGCTTTTTTATCAATCAACTCATCAAGTGTCCTGTCCAGTAATGGAGCAACTTCACTTTTCCTCTTGACCTCTCAAGCACTCAAAAGCTTCCTAAAGTGCACTCGCTCATCATTTGTAACAGTAATGTGTTCTATCTATGCAAAGAAAAAAGGCAGATAAAGGAGCATAGCCTTCTCATTCTTCTTTTGATTTAATATTAGAGTTCCTGAAACAAGCGGATAATTAACATGTCCAAATTTCAGTAGTGAGTTGGACTTGAATTTAGCATCCATACTTCAGTCATGTTCTGTCAGTGCAGGTAACTCAGATTTTGCCCCATTGTAACAGAGTAGAGGACTGATTTTAGGTTGATTTCCAAAAACAAAAATGTCTAGATGATAAATCAGGATGGTAACCACCTGGATATTATTTATAAGGATTTGAGGATCCTTAATGGATGCGATAGTTTTTTCAAATTGTTGTTCATCTGCAGGACTTCCAGGCTTGAGAACTTCGACAAGGCAATCCCATAGTTTTGGTAGCTTATCAAATAAATAAGCCCCAAACTTCTCACATAAATGTTTCAATGCAAGTTCAGAACCTCGTCTGCTAATGAAGCCCTCAACTCTTGACCGGTCTTCACCACCAGCTAGCATATGAACCTTTGACTTTTGTTTCCCTGTACTAATCCCAAAGGAGAGGAGATCTTGATCATCAACAACCTCTGTGGACCCAATGACTCCAGCCTGGGGTGTCTCACAAGGATCCATGCACGTCAAACTACAAATATTCTTAATCAGCTTATCATTTGGGCCAGGCTTACGTGCAATACAACGTGAAATTAGCTCTGCAAGAGCTTCAGCAGCCTTTTGTTGCAATATCTCCTCCTGAAAATGGCATGCAATACATATCAGAATCCAGAAACAACTGTACTTAGTGATCAAAACTGATTCCGGTTTATGGCAGCAACAACAAACAATTGTACTTGGTGATCAAAACTGAATCCCGTTCAAGACAACATCATCAACAACAACAACAACAACAACAGTAGGGAGCAAAAAGACCTGCTCTCTTTTGATTGAGGCCATCAGGGGCAAAATGATCGGATTCAGCCGTGCAGGAAGCTCTGACATCCAGACAACTGCAGCAGCAACTAATGCGGAGACAGTAACATGCAAATTACTCTGGAGAACACAAATTGTAACAATAAAGAACAATTTTATCAAATGAGAGAAAATGGAGAATGGAATACTTAAAAATAAAGTCAGAACTCAGCAAGCGATCCAGACAGGGTAGCTGTAGACATCTAAATATCAGCCAAATTTTAGATCTAGATAGATGTGTAAATGATAAATCAGGTGATATCGAGTTCTCCAACTTAAAAGGATACAAATGCTCAATAGAAAAGCATTAGACAAACACAATATCACACCTGGAACATACCTGAACACATTTTAAATAGCCCGAAGTTGTCAGAAGTCGCTGTTTTGATGAATCAATATCATCAACAATGTTGTGTCCAGTAGATTCATCACCAGCACTATCATTGCATGATAATGGTAATTTTGATGCAAAATTGATTGCCTCATCAGGACTCAATTTTTCCACATCTATTTTAATAGTTGACAATGAATTCTTGAACATGCCAGATGACTCGGTGACATGTAATAACTGGCTGGCCTCATTGCGCATCTTTGTATAAGTCCTTGAGAGCTCAGAATATGGAAGAACTGAATCTTTTGTTGGAAGTGCAGGGTCAGAACAAGATAACAAATCGAACAGCAACTTCTCAACATGATTGGGAAAAGCAGGCATAACCCCATGGATTTCAGAGGATTCCTTCCTTTTAATCTCTTTGAACAACGATATAAGAACCATTGATGCTACCTGATGAAGTCCAACAACTATTAAGAAGAGAGGGAGAGAGAATGGTAATTTAACTTTAAATATGAATGCTACCTGCCGCTGAACCCCTGATAAAGAGGTGAGAGCATTCCACAATGGATCTATTACGTGTTGCATAGAATCCCCACGCAACTTAGAAGCGAACATTCCCAAAGCTGAAGCCGTAATCACTCGAGTATAGGTTACTGAGATTTCAGCATCAGCACCTACAATTATCTTGACTGTGCTAGCAGAAGCATCCCCATTTCTTTGCTGAGGAATAGTTTCTTTCTCAAAATCTAAGCCAATGCTGCTGCAAGACTCATTTTCAAGCCTTACAGCTCTCATTTTAGCAGCTGCTTTAAAATGAGACTTTCGAGGTGGAGCCACAGGCCAAAACATCTTTGTAGAATCTAATGGTGAGCCATATGGAGTAGTTGTAAGTTCTATCCAAGAAGCCATGTATGAACTTGCAGCAGCTTCCAAGTCCTCTGCTGGGCACTAATGTCAGCGAAGAAATTTGAAAAAGAAAGTAAAATTAGCAAGCACTTGTAGAAAAAGTGAGAAGCAAAGGAACTAGCTGAAAATTATAAACATTAGAGAAACATTTCCAGAAATACTCGAGTTAGCAAATAGAAAAATAACATTTGAATACAAGAACTAATCCACTAAACAAGCAAAGCATTAGAACATATTAACTGTTGTAGACATTATAAAATGTAATTTTAGTCGGCAACTAGAAAAGTTGCCTCTACAAAAATAGTGCTTGTCAAAATTTTAAATTCCAAAGTATCAAGTTACAATTGTAAGAACTAGTCTGACCAAATATAGTTTTTACAGGAACAAGAATTTGCAATTCAACTCACTATTGAGATTATTACTGACATGCCTCTAGTTTTGCCAGTATCCTCTGAAGCATATGAATACATGTATAGTGTCCTAATCTTTGAACCGGATAAATTTATGTCTCGAAAATGAAAATGCTATAGTGCTGCTTCCAGTGCACAAGAAGTTTATGGAATTGCATACTTTTTTGAAGTGACAGAAAAACAAAATGCAAAGAGTGTATGAAAAAAACATAATGAATCCAACAATGAAATGAAAAATTCAACATATCTGATGCGCATCATTTCATGCATCCAAGTTATATAGGAAACCTGGACAAGGAGCCTCCAAACCCTCTCTGAACAACGCAAAATTTCATCATTTGATTCCAACAGCAGATTCTGAAAAACAATACGCAGGGTATCTCCCAAGATAAAAGAGGGCCAAAATGATGCACTGGATGGCTCAGAAATGTTCCTCTTATAACCAGCTTCAAGCAATCGCTCCTGAAAATCAGATTCTTAAATGAAACATGATAGAATAGAATCCTCAGCATATAGAACCCCCATGCTAGCATATGCTTAATGACATTAAAGGAAACATATATGAAAGGAATGAGAACATTTATTCATGAAGAGGTCAAATGAAATAGATATGCAAGAATTCTAGTTTCGGTGAACAAATACTTATGAGGGAATGAAACAAGTGTCATTGCCATGATGATTTGACTTGGTAATTTTAACAAATTGAGATACTGAAAAGGACACTTGAATAAAAAGAAATTTAAAAGACTTACCAAAGTTCGAATCGCTGAATGTCGGACTGATGTGATACTATGCCTCATGAATGGCCATAATCGTGGTGCCAATGTCGATAACATGTATGGATTTTCTTGTAAGTCTCTTCCTTCTCCAACATCATCAACATGTACCACTTCATTTAAATCCAACTCTTGTTTATCTTTTGATGTTTTCTTGGGAATCATCTCTTCCTGGGAATATATTTCTGCCAGCAGATTCATCACACTGCAACAAAATAACTGATGTTCAAACATAAACTCTTTTATAATATTTAATTGATTCAGACTACCACAACATGTGAATAGTCACACTTGAAAGATAGTCCAAGTTTCAACATATCACCAAAGTCCAATGGATTGAAACCCTGTCATTTTTGACAAGTTATAGTTCCAAACATTAACCAAAGATTATAATCCTCTGCAGATGGAAGGAAGGATATGACTTTGTTCCAGGAAAGGGAAGAATGCTAGCACCGATTCCAAGAAAAAACATTCGTAAATAAAGCCCAGTGGTAAGAACAATAAATAAAGCTGAAAGAAAATAGCCATATTGTATATGCCGCCAGTAAATGTTCCCAATGCCAGCAACAATGAATTGACATGGAAATTTTCCTCTTAAAACCCGATCCCCTGTGCTTTCAAAGGTCAGGAGTACAAATGTTTTAGAGTGCTCCTGTTTCAAGGTTAACAATGGATCACATAATAGAATGTTGATTTTGAGAGGAGTGCACAATATTAGGAGATACAAACCTAGTGCAAGTTCTATTAGTTGATTTATAGAATAAAGACTAGGTGGGAAGAAGTTGAGGCCAATAAAATCTTAAAGGAAAGGTCACTTCAAAGAAAATCATTCTACATAAGAAATGGTGCAAAGTTAGGCACCATATCAGCAATCTTAACTTTGCACAATCTTCTATGGGGAGAAAAGGTGATAATCAATGTTTCTGTGTAAATCCGGTGGGTTAGAGATTTGTAGCATAGGAATATGCAAAATGGATTTTTATGTTAAGCATCATCCAAAATTTTGTGTTTTATGACAGGAGGGAGATAGATTTTACCTTCTTGTTTTCCTTCTAGAAGTTAACATAGTTAATCTAGAATCTAGCATTAGTAGAGATATATAATCTAGAATCTAGCATTAGTAGAGATATATGGTGCTTTGGCATTTGTGGGATACATGAATGGTTCCAGGTTCAATTGATAACATTTCTTAAATGCTTTGGGAAGGCTTTTGGGAAGGCCAAAGACTGCGAGCTTTTTTTTTGGATTCTAGAATATGTAATCACCACATCAATGGAAGCAACGTTTTGAGGGATAAGAGTAGGTTTTTTACTTTATAGGTTCTTCAGCTCAAGGGGCCTTTGAGTGTATGTAGCAGACATCCAAAGAGACTAGAAAGCCCTATTGTGAGTTTTATTAGCTTCAGGATATCTTCATCTTTTGGAGGATGCCCATGGTGTAGAACAACCAACAAGAGAACCATTTCTCTGACAGAAAACATAGGCACCCAAAAAATGAAATAGGAAAACACAAGGAAACTACAATATCAAAATAAAACTCTTTCTTTCTAAAGCACGTAGTCCAAAAAAATATCTTGTGGTCCTGCATTGCCCATCCTCCTTTCATGCTTATTCACTTCTGGTGTAATTGATGCATGATGCCAGATGTGGCATTTTATCACTGTTGGGAAAAAAAACAATTTTGCTGGCTGATCTTTTTGTAATAAAGACTTGTAAACTTGCATTGCCTAGTGGTTTGAGATATGGAATAGATGTTTTGTGATTTGTTGTGAGGATTCAGTAAACCCAGTATAGTGGAGTTGTTATGGATTTGTGTGAAGGAGTTTAAAAGAAGGAATTTCAGAGTTTTATGAAATTTTGGGCAGAAAAAATTATAGAATTTCAAGAATCAATTTTCACCCATGCAGCGGTTCCAGTATCATAGATCTTTTTCATTTGCATCTTTATAGTCTACTAGTGTAGTACTTCTGGGACAGTTTAAGGTCTCCTTAAACTTTCATCAGAGGGGACTGAAAAGTCCTCAGTTTTCTTGTATCCAGAAAAAGAAAATCATAAGAAGTGAACATGCAATACAGGCATCAGATATCAAGAACCAAGATGAAGAATGGAAACATGGAAAAAAACAAAAACATAGTGGCGGTGACGGCACCAAGATGGCTTATGCCATGGGCACATTGTATATATTACATCATACTTTCCAAGCACACAAATAAGAGTATATAAAGCTTATTTTTACTAGTAATATTGCTTGTCACCCAAAAAAAAAAAAGCAAATGCCAAATCTCCCAGTGTGTAGATGTACCTGCTAGTGGAAGGACTTAGATCATCCAAATCAAGCAAGATATCCCAAAGTAGCATAACAATGGAATGCAATGTCCGACCCTTCATGGAAACAATTGCAGCAGAAGTAGGTATTAGAGCATCTGCAGCAACTGCCCTGACATCATCATCAGGGTCCTCCAGTCCAGCTTTACAAGCAGGTAGAATGCAGCCAAGCAAATCAGGCAGCATCTCCTAGTGTAAACAAAGAGCAGAGATGCATGATGAAGAAAAATACAAATGACACAAAGAAAAGAAAAGAAAAAATAATTACAACTTTAATGTGTCTGTAAATTCATGAAGTGGATGCATGAAGAGGCCAATGCTTGAAACTCAAAATCTTAAGCATTGGTTGTTTCTCTTCTGTCTTCTCTCCACTTGCTGGGTGTTAGTTCACCTCCTTAAAACATCAGTACCTTGCCTCGATATTTTTGGTGCATGTTTTTCCAATCCAGTGCTAGATATCTCTCTCCCTTTAAGCCCCCACACCATTGGTGTGAACAAGACCCAAAAGCAAACCCTCAGGATCTAGGCAAAGAGAATTACTACCAAAGCTACCTAGACCCATGAGCAACAGTCTGCTTGGCATATTCTTTACAAGGCAAACACAATAAATTTTAGGCCACTAGAAATATCTTTCCCAATTTCCTAACTCTATTGGCATGTGTTTTTTTCTAGCTTTCTATCTCATCTGTCTAAGAAATATTAATTAGAGTTTGCAGAAATCAAGAAAACAAGCTAAATGTCCATGAAACCCTCAAAAAGAGAACAAGATCAATTCACCATGACATTTTCCAGAGTAGATGAAAAGAAAAGAGAAGTACAGTAGAACCTGAATAGAAAATAAAGGCAGGAAATCTATGTGTAGTACATATAATTAGTTGGTTTGGAAGCTGAGAACATTAAAGAAAGTATGTGCATTACAAATGATGAACATTTTGTTTTTCAAGGAATAAAGAAACAGAATCTGAAACTGCCACTAATCCAAGTGACTTGCCCCATCATGCCACAAAATAGGTAAAGGATGTAATACATTATCTATCCCAGCCGTGGAACCAAAAAGGGGCATTTGGACTTCAAATTTAGTTTCCACTTTCCCAAAGAATTATGCATCGAATATAGGAATAAGGAAAAATTGTAGATACACGGGAAAAAGGGAAGATCGAGTGGTTTAAAAAGGGTCAGGCATGACCCAAGTTCCAGTTTCAGAAACAAGATACTCCAGTCAGGCCAGCTAAAACCTGAATGTCACAGTACAGACAAGGTTGTTGAAGCCTTGATTGGGCCTATTAAAATCCACCCAGTGATCAGTTCTTGTTCAAAATTCTCTACGTCGAAAATTTTGAAAAGTTCAAGACACTGGGTTGAGTCTCTCACTTCTAGCTATAGACCATGCTGTTTTTTTTGCCCCCTTTTGCATGACATGTGCAATGAACACTTCAGGGGGTTATAAATGGGTCTCTCTATCTCACATTCAAGGGGAATGGAGGGATCCCCTTCCTTATCATACATTCTGGATCTTTCCAAGTTTTCCTTTTTTTCCTACATCTCTGTCCTTTTGGAGGATGACTCCCTAATGCAAAGCACTTTTCTACACATGTTTCATTCAATTTTCTGATAAAAGAAAAATAAATAAACAGTTTGAAATAAATTTCATCAGGTCTAGAATAAGCACTCAATAAACCAAAGAGAGAGAAAATTCACCTGTCGAACAGCAACCAAATACTTGATGCCCAAAAGGCTTCCATGACGAATTTCCCATTCTGGCCTACGCTGAATAAGGAGGAATGACAGAAAAATAAAAATCACCAAAAAAGCACCAGGTATACATCATACCCAGCATCTCCAACATAATAGAGACTAAAAAGCATGTTGTTATATGATATCTACCTGCATTTGAAGCAGAATATTCAATGTTTCATAAACTAAAGAGCGATGCATATACTTAAATGCAGCACCTAATGCTTGGGCGCAAGTTTCACGTACTGGAGCAACCACCTGGTCAGATACATAGTCTCCAAAACTGCACAAAAGAAAGAAAATTCAAAAGCATCACATACATACTAATCCGTGGATGGCACATAGAAATGTAGCCCATACAATAATCTTAAAATCAATATATATATATATATATATATATATATATATATATATATATATAGTTCCCAGCCAAATAATGGGTGAAAGATTGAAACTTAAGAAGCAACAATTTATAGGCAATCTAAAAGAATCTGCACACTTACCGATCTAGTGATAATATGCATAAGAAACGGATTGCACAATCTTGAAGAAATTCATTATTTTTTATAGAAGAATGTCTGGCCAATTTAACCAAATTCATCAGCTCGCAATTTTCAGGAGAACTGTTCTGCAAATTTGACTTCATAAAAGAACCCTGATGTTCAGGGTAACCCTTTGACTCTACCATGCCAACAGCTCTTTCAGCAGAATAAGATGCAACATTAGGGTAAGATTCGGGCTCCATCTTAACACAACTAACGATATCAACTTGGCTATTAACCTGCCCAACAGGCAAATTCCATCCACTATGCTCAAGTTTTACACAAATGTCACTACTACCGAGATTGCTAGTAGAGACCATCATATCCATTGTCTGGGATGACACATCTTCAGATTTATGTCTTTTTGGATTTGGCTCAAACTCATCTGTTAAAACTTGCAAATTCAAATCAATTTCTCTCTCTCTTTTAATGGTATTTGAATATTCTCTCTCTCTGAGTTCATCAAGAGCACCATCCAAGCTCAAGTCAGGCACAACCAATCCAGCAGAACCACCATGATGAGTTACAATTTCTCTCAACGCCATGACACTGCCATGGCGAACCTCCCAAACTGCCAAAGAATTCTCACACAAACTACTGTTAGACAATGGAACCACAGTAAAATCCTAATCTAGCAAAATAAAAACAAAAAACTCACCAGGGTCAAACATATCAACAATAAGTTGTTCAACAAAACCATGGAAAGGCCACCTCCCATCTCCATCATGCTCCAAGTTGTCTTCTTCATCAGCATCTGCCTGCATAGAAAGAAAGCATCAAATTGCAGCTTGACACTGATCAGGTAGAACAGGTAAAAGCAAAGGAGGTATAAGAAATATGACTTTACAACAGCAAACAATGATAATATAAGTAAACTATGATGGATGTTTCACCAATGGTATTTTGTCGGTTAATCAAACCATTTGGCACGTCCCATTTTGTAGATCCACTTTCCAGAATAACACTACAATTCTGTTACCTTCCAATATTGAATTATTCTTTTATAGAACAAGCATTGAATTGATTCCATTGACCAAAGCATATTAGGGTAGTCTCCAAATATGTCTTCCTTAAAACATAGGATTCACAATGATAGAGAAGTTATTCAGTATAAGAATTGATCTTTGTCTCTTACAAATGTTTCCAATTCCTGTTGCTTGATGCTCTCGTCTCTCACATAAACTAGATGAAGGACAGAATAAAATATATAGATCTTATACATGGCTTTTGCAACCGAAAATTAGCTATTTCTTTCAATTGTAGTTAAAATAAAAGAACAAAAATTAGACTCTTGGTAAAGTCAAAAGATGAATCATTGTAATCTGTATGGAGAATTACAATTTATAAGCCCAAAGATTTCTGGTGCATACCCTTATCCATTGTACTCTGATACTGTTTTTAAAGCTTGGTCATCTAAGACCCTTTCAGTCTCTCCAGTTTTACCCTTCTTTAACAGATAAGAAATTCCATTCAGTGAAAGAGAAATGAATACCACATGGAAAATTAGACATTTGCCCACTGATACGATGTACTAAAACAAAATAGCTCCAAATACGTATGAGTAGCAGCCAATAGGCTCTAGACACAAAACATCAAAACAGGCAGGGAAAAAACACTACTTAACAGTTTATTCTAGTACATGTGGTTTTAGGTTTGCCAGCTTAAAAGATATCTTGCTCATGCCCTTGGACTTGGCAAAAGTCTGCAATAAGTGGGCACACATGCACCTTAGATTGATGTCTGTCTCTCAAAAACATCTTCCTATTTAAAAAACTAAACAGTATGCCCCTAAGATAAACCGATCAGCATTAAAGACTTTAAATCTGCACAAGTAAGATAATGAAAGAAAATAAAATGCTCCCTCAAGAAAGATGAGCGATCAAATGCATGAAGGAAACATGCATAATGGAGCACATCATTTACTTCTCAATGTCTGTATATTCAAGAACAGCTGTGCATAAGCAGTGACAAGGGGCAGTAAGAGATATATTGTGGTACCTTTTTAAAGCTAAAGGATTCTGTATTTGAGCCCTTTGGAGTTGTACTCTGAGGACAAGCAACCTCTGTATCCCCATCCTCTGACCAACTTTTCACTTGGTCTTTGGAATTTATTTTTGCTTTTCGCTTTAGGAGATTCAGCTCCCTTGCACTTGGTCTTTTGGAAATTACACTTGGAACCATACTTGCAACAAGTTGCTGGATGTTATGCACAGACGGGTGTTTGTAAAATCTATGATCTAAACCGTTTCTTTGAGACTCTGGCCTGTGAACAACAAGGTCTTCATCTTTAATCACATCGTTGACATCCATAAACTGCTCACAAACATCTAAACCTGCCACAAAATTTCAAGGTGTCTGAGCGAAAACACTTCAGACAATATGTCGGCAGTCCATTACATCAAACAGACATTCAGGAGACAAGCCAGCGAGAAGGAGATAGCATATTGAACATTAGTGCTTTTCTTTTTCTTTGTTTTTTTTTATTTTTGTGTGTGGGTGGGTTGGGGTGGACAAAACATTGGAGAATATGCATTTTCCCTTCTCCAAAAGATGAAAAGCCAGAACAACAATTGCACAGAACAGCTGGAGGGGTTAGTATATTCACTGAGGACACTCCTCTCCAAACCAGATGAAAGCACCATTACTAGGCAAAGAAAACACTATTTTGTCGCAAAGGAAAGAAAGGTAATAACGGCATCAATTACTAACCCAAACGACGTCGCAGGTTTTGTTTCTGGCGAGCCAATCGCTCCCGTGGATTCTTAGAATTGTCATTTGCAATGTCATATTCCTGGGATCAAAAGTGATATCAGATCTTGACATAGATGCATATACTTACATATCAGAACATGGACATTTGAAAGGAAGTGGACCTAGCCAAGCTAGCACCAAACAGTTTTGTGTCATGCAAATTCCTTGCCCATCCAAAAGAAAGTGAACCACCCCAAATATCTAATAAAGGGACCTGTACAAGGAAGGGGGATGGGTGCAAATTCCCAATGAATACCCCAACAGGTTTGTGAAGATGAAAAGTTATTACAACTCAGAGGTGCAAGTTTGAATGATACATGATGAAATTTCAAGTTTTTTTATAAATTTTCACAGCATATGAACAAGTCCCCTGATCAGCACCATCAGAGATTACTATTGTCCTAGTAATGCTGATGCATATGCAAGGTGTGGATACCAGCAATGTTCATTACTAAAATAATTCTTCAAGTACTGATGAAATTGATAACAAGAAAAGCCTAAAGATTCCTCTTGCTCCCTCAAACCAAATCATTTTTTCTTTTTCTTTTTCTTCATTTCTTCTTTTTCTTTCTTTCTCTCTTTTTTTCCCTGAAAAGTATCCTATATATCAATACACTGGTACTAAATCAGCCAACTTCAGCTAAAATAATATTTACGCAGGACTGGTAGCAAGTTTCCTTCACAAAATGCCTTACGTTGATTTAACTTCATATATGAATTATCTAATATAGTCAATGGCACAACTCCTCAAAAGTATTCATAAATTTTGTTCCATAATGCAATCTAATAGGAAATTGGCCCTGCAAACTCTTAAGTCATCCCCACAGAAAAAGTAGTCTTCCTTTATTTTTTTTTCCATTCACCAAAATGTCACATGGCAAGTTAACAGTACCTAAGCAGTCAGGGCAAAAAAAAGTAACTGAATACCCATCCACTAAGCATTTGTATCCACCTAAAATAAGTTGAGTCCTACTGAAAACACTGCTTCTGTGGGATATACCCAAGCACCACTCTACACGTCATTCCTTAGAGCCAAGTTTTCCAAACTCAAATGACATGCTCAATTTGCACTGCCAATTCCTCTCTTATGGCACCCCGCTCAGTTAAAGAAATACCTTGAAGGGGGGAATTCAATCTGTAAACCTATCTAATCAGGTTATGACATTAAGAGTATGGGTTCAGAATGCTAACCATCCCATCTGGAAAGAATAATGATGGATGACCAATCCATGTAGAGAGCCTCTCCTTTATACAGATGCATTATGATAGATTTGATGACAGTTAAACACGTCATAAACACTGAAGAAATTGAGTTCTTTGTTGTTTCTTCACTTCAACTTCTCTAACCTCTTACATCTTTATCAGCATTCCAGCACTCTCCAAAAAGAAAAGGTGGCTGGAATCCCATTCCCTTGGTTCAACAGTTAGGAATGTACCCCGTTCAATGGTTTAAGTTGTTTTAATGTTACAGTCAATCAAATAACAAACTTTGTATAATAACCAGATTCCTAACTAGGTAGAAAGCCAGCATGTAATCCCTTCCTTCTTTTCCTAAATATTACGTATAATCAAAAGAAAAGATTAAATAGTTGAAATTGAATCAAATGTAGTCATTCCAAGAGAGTTATTGGCAAATTGGTGCTATCTTTTCACAAAGCTACTAAACCAGTGAATCACCTGTTATTACACTGTTTTCAGGCTAAAGCACCAAAGGAGTTGGATTATGGAGCCATGGTTGTCACTTGGGACATTCCAAGCTCCATAGAATATGAACTGTGAAAGCATTCAGGGGCAAGGTTCTTTAGGGGGGGGGTATCAAAAGATACGGGGTTGTATTCCACTTCCACTACTTTTTAGGATGACATGCAAAGAAGAAAAGACAAAAACACTTGGCAGAGAATAGATTTCCTTTATATTTCTGATATACAATGGAATCTTTTATCTAATGTAGATGATGCCAAACAGTCTACTCATTCATTATTCTTATAAAACTTCTCTTGCTAATCAAGAAAAATCCAAAGAGCAATGGAATTTCATGACAGTGCAAGAAATAGTATTACCTGACCTCCAGATGCCAACAAAGCACCGAACTCCAACACTTTGTTCATATCAAAGCTGTTAAATAGGTGAAGAAAAAATAAATATCAATGCACAAGAAGATTTTTTTTTTTTTTTTGCTTGTACACTAAATAAAATAAAATCCACATACAATAAATGTAAAAGAGTGCAAAATCAATCAATCAACAACCTTCTAAATAAACCGTTTGATATTATTTGAGAATGAAAATTAGGGCATGCCACCAAATCTTCAACATGACCCGAAACCCCAATCTCAGACATCTTTGTTTCGACAGAAGCAAATAATTCAGTCAAAGAAGTGTGCTTGACATTCTGAGCAATAGCCCCAATCGCATGAGCAGCTGCAACTCTTGTATCCCAGTTTTTACTATGGAGATTCTGAGAAACCTATTTTCACAAGGCACTTATATTAAGACTTGATGTCTATGATAACATTATTGCAAAAATAAAATAATATTATCATCATCATTTCCAATATAATTAAACTGATACATTACAAGGAATAGAACCATTCAGTAATAGTTCACAAGAAAAAGGTGACCCCAAAACCACGATATCATAACCAATTGACCCATACAAGAGGTGATTAAAGCAAAAGGGTCAATTCAATCTTTGAAAATTACATCAAAATGACAGGCGAGCAACAATTTCAATAATTAAAAAAGCATTGCAAACCAAGTGATTAAATGTGCATTAAGGCAACAGCTCATGTCTGGTACACTTCAGCTTAGTTACAATTTTCTCTACATTTACTGTACCCACCACTTTTCACTGGTTAGAGAGGCCCTCTTTAATACATTAAGAAAGGATGTTCATATGGGACAGAAAGATTTGGTAATAGGAATTTAGACCACATACATGCTGGTAAACAAAAACCAACTTGACCAGATCAGAGTAAATAACAATGTTGAATCAGGCTGCCATTTAGCTATACCATCTGGGACCATATTCTGATATGTCTATCATCATCTTCACTCATACTAATCGAGTCCAATTACTCTTTTACCTTATGCACCATATGTTTGCATAGCACACTTAACTAAACCATCACAAGTTAAAACCCCTCCCTAAATTATCCTAGGGGGTGCCACCTCTCCCTCCTTAAAAACATACTTTTATACAAACCTTACATCTACAAATACCCTCATCTCAACTAGCGCAAAGTATATGGAATCTCAAAGAACACCCTCACAGGTCTTTAACTATTCCTTAGATGCTCATGATCAGGGCCAATGGTAGTTTATATCAAAGAATGAATGAAATGGGCCAAGCATCAAGTGCCTTTTTTGGTCTGTAAAGGAGTTTTATATGTTTTAGGTCGTTTTTTCATCACCAAAGAAACTAAGAGAATTTAGTCGGTACTAGATTTAACAGCACACATTCTCCCATTGACTGATTAAGATAACTCTAAAATCAAGTGATCCACCTTCACCTTGATTTTTAAATTTTCTTTCAGTTCAATCACATTTTATCATCCCCAGCTCCCATCCCATGTACCAATAAAAAGTCATGGCGAAAAGTTTCACAAAAAGCTCAAAAGTAGATTGAGGTCCACATCACCTCCTTATCATTTCCAAAAAGACATTTTACCCCTTATGTCCTCTTCCATAGTAAGCATTCTCCATCACTGAAGCACAGAAAAAAGAGCACAAAGAACCCATTTTCACTGACAATAAGTCCATTTTTTCTAAGAAAAAGTATCAATAGATCCCATACACCATCTATGAATGCCTCAAGATAACATATGAGCACAATTTAACTCTTAATCCAACTTAGTAAAACCATTTGCGATTCTCTTCTTCCTTGAAAACATATATATAGTTCAAGAAACAACAACATAAAAGGCATTTCAAGAAACCAAAATACAGCATGATACCAAGGGCCTCAAACCCACCCAAAGAAAAATAATACAAAATTGGCAAACTTTCCCTAACCTTGTTGAATAACCTCCACAAATCACAGCCACGAATGTTCCTATTTCCTAATGATGGCAATCCAACCCAAAAGAATTTTTTTCATTTCATAGAAGAAGATATATTATAGAAATAACAGAATGGCCAGCCATAAAAGAATTCGAGCACAAGTCATCTCTAACAAAAAGAAAAAAGAAAAGAAACAAATCTCAATACAAAAGGTGAGTAATCTAGTCCCAAGAAACAAATCTCAATACAAAAGGTGAGTAATCTAGTCCCACTAAATTTATGCCCACAAAACTCCTCTAAGAGCCCCAAAGCATTATATCATGAGGAAGGAGCAATATTGACCCACCCCACAACAGCCATCTAGTCATGAAAAAAACCTTCAAAATCCTAACATTTCTCCCCATCTAGTTACACCAAAAGATTACAAATACCACATGCTGCCACAGAATCATACCCATCCTTTTGGCCTAATGAGTCCCCACATAAAAAGATCAGCAACAAATTTTATCATTAAAGAAGATTAAGTGCTCGAGAAGATCCTTGTAATCAATATCAGGCACCCTCTTTGAAAGATTCTCGCCAACTATTCACTTCTCCATTTTCCAAGGATCAAATCCCACACTGTCCAACCCAATGGAAAATGCTTAACTTGTAAAACATGAATCAAGCTTACGAAAAAAGCATCCAAAACTTCCAAATCCTACACTACAAGTCACCCTTACCTCACTTTAACCCAATTTGATCTGGAAACATAGCCAACCCACCTCTACTTCCAGCCAAGCTTTAAACACAAACCCAAATGCCCTAAAAGAAACATCTAAGGCATGGTTGTTTCTTTCGATTCACGATATGAATCACGGGATGAATCTTAGATGTACATGAATCTTATGATTCAGTCACAATTCCATTCCATTCAGTACAATTCAGTAAATTGTACGAGTCGACTCAAATCAAAAGGTAAAATGCATAATTTTAAAAGAGTAGTCAGAATTGGGAGGCTTTAGTCTAGAATTAATGGATCATAACAATGTATAAGAAATTTTCTTTAATAAATATTTCTACTTGAAACTGAAATGAATTATATATTTAATTTCACAAAGATAGAAAAGGGTGAAAGAAAGCAAGATTCCAAAGACAACAAGAATAACAAAGGTTATATCAACATTGAGAAAGTTATTATTTTTTATTAAAACTAGGAAATCTAGTAGTTTAACTAGTTAGAAATGGGTTATTTATTTAACTTGGTAAGGAGTTCATTTATAACAAGGTTAAATAAATAAGCCATTGTTTATAAATAGTGCAGTCCAATAGGTGTGCAGAAAAGAATGGTGCAACTCCAATGAATGAGATGTATACAAGAAAAGCACGCCTAACTAAAAGTTCCCCTCTGTTGTCTGCTAAGAGATTGAATACATCGCTAGTTCTTTTACAAATTTGAAAGTCGAAAAAACTTATGGGGATAACAGTACAAGAGAACAATGAACGCAAAGTTCCATTTTTTTAAAAGCATCCACTACCTAAAGTGAATAGAAATAACAGAAATGAACAAACTCTTGCGCCCTAGAACTTAAATTCCCAGAAAAAAAAAAAAATTCATGAACTGTCTTAATAATTCTGCAAAGCCACATAGATAATCCCTTAAGAAACTCTTTCTTTTCACCAAAATTTTATACGTGGGGACATGGTATTGAGCCATTCTTTAACTGTCAAAAAAATCCCTTCAGGATACATTTACAACTGGCTGAAAACAACGCTAAAGCTATAAATTTCCCTTTGAATGAATCACATTCTATCGACACCTATGCCAGAACACCATATGCTATAATGGGAAATAAAGAGCTCATGGACATTCCAGATTAAAAGCTCCATCCTACACATTTATAATTAATGTCTCATTCAACTCTTAGCAGACATAACAATTTCACTTTCACTCTCAAATCATAGCATTTGCCAAGTAAGTTCATGTTAAACAACCTTAACCTTTGAAAATCAACTCATCTACATAAAAGATGGAAAACAAAACCTGGCATCTCAACCATTAAAACCAAGCACAACCCACGGCTAGCTACTTTTTTTTTTAATAGGGTCTTCTCGGCAAATGAAATTGAAATGGTGCTGACAAAAGCTAATCAGTTAACTTTAAAGAATCATGTGCATAAAACCACCACACAATAAGACAGAATAAAAAAAAAAAAAAAACCTTCTTCAGGAGAGAATGCAAGTCTTGAGGATGCGATTTCGCAATATCCCCAATCTGTTTCGCAGCAGTCAATCTTGTAGCTTGTGTCGAACCAGCTTCAAAAAAAAAATTACATGTATATTTTGTTCATGTAATTAAACATGAAAACTTGAACAAAATCAAATCAGATCCAAAAATGACAATTAGAAAACAAAAACTTACTGTCTAATAAAGTGAGTAGCCGATTGAGACGTGAAGATTGTTGCTGAGCCATAACATAAACTCAAGAACCTCTACCACTTCCAATTCAACTACAAAACCGCATCGTTATTATCCAAAATTCACTCACTCACTCACTCCTGCTACCAATTGATCCCAAGAAAAAACATTCAAGAAAAAAATGCGTTTCTTTATGCGAAAAATGCTTTTATTAAAATGAGAACGGAGAATTCAAAGGATGGATGATGCACGGATAAATGCATGTGTATTATAGAGGGGGGGGGAGATTAGGGTTACCAGACGAAAAAGAGAAGCAAAACGGCAGCGTGTGACGGTTGTAACAAAACGGGATAACGAAGCTACTTTTTACCCTTTTCTCTCGTGCTATCTGTTTGTTTATGAATATAAAATATGAATTTGTAATGCAAAAATATATAAATGGATAGTGTGTAAACTTCCGTTTCATCCCTATAGAATCATCGATATTCTAATTCTATCCTATAACATTTTCAAATATCGTCCTTCTAGTTTCCAAATTTCCAATCTTGTCTTAATGCCAACTTTTTTAAAATTCGATTTCTTAATTATTATTTTTTCCGGGTTTTATGCCTCTCAACTACATTATACATATTATTATTTTGAGAGAAAAATAATGAAATAAAAATATGAAAAAACAGTTAAATGGTCAAAGTACCATATCAATTTAGTTTAGTCTATCTTTATATTGTTATTTTAATATATTATGTTCCTAAATTATATTTTCTTGGCTCAAAATATACATCGGCCAAGAAAATAACAAACTATAACCAGAGAAAAAAGTTTATTCTTTTACTGAAAAATTTTAAATAAAAAATTACAAAATAAAATTCTTTTTAATTTTAATTTTTTTTCTTTATTTATAATGTTTTTACTAAAAAAGCCATGCCTCTATATGACACGTGTCACGTTTCAGATACATAAGTTTGGACACGTGTCACGTTTCAAATACATCGTGTATTCTATATTGAGCAAAGAAAATTAGTTGATGGATATAATAAACAAAAGTAATAGTATAAGCACAGACTAGAATGATACAGGGACATTTAATACTTTAATTAGAAAACATATCAACTTGGTTGTTACTGTAAAGGGGTTCTGCGCTACACAAGGCTAATCTAATTTTTTTCGGACGCATAAAAAAAGATGATAAAGTAATGTAAGTGTTTTCAAGATTTTAATTATTAATTCAACTGAATTTAATAAACTTAGCTAATTTAATAATATGAATAAAAAATAGTAAATAAAATGAAAAAAAACTATAATAAGAAAAGGATCAAAAAACTCAACCCGAGTCTATTTGGATTAGCACGCCAACTATCTAACTTGGTCGTGACACTAGAGTATCCTCACACAAGAGAAAATTGAATAAAATCATGAAGTTCAATTATCAAATAACTCAATGTTGAATTATGAAATTGAAAAAATATAACAAAAAAAATCAAATCAAGTTAACCGGCTAACACTGTGATCTCAGACTTAGGATTGAGATGACCTTATAGAAAGAAAAGAAAAAAAAACACTTCAATTCTCAATCAATCGAACATCGAAGATGGAAATGAGATAAAAAATTAAACGTTGAAGAATCTTATCTGACAACGAATAAATAATAAAATGAAAATGTTATAAACCCATTGAAAGTAAAATAGATAAAATTTAAAACTCAATTTTCAGCCAATAAATATTGATGAACGAAATTGAAAAAAAATATATAATCAAAAAAGGTTCAAAGAACCCGACCCGAGTCCAGCTAGGTTAGCATGTAAAATCTGCAATCTAGTTGTGATATCAGGGTAATCTCATCAAAAGCAAACCGAATAAAACTTTGAGCTTAATTGTCAAACAACTCAATGTTGAATGATAAAGTAATCTGGATCATTTTCAAAATAAATGAGAAATCCAGTAGAAAGCAAATAAAAAAGATAGTGGGGTTCAATCTCTAATTAAATAAATGTTGAATGATAAAGCTGAAAAAACAGGGAAAAAACCAAGTAAACTCATGCGAATATCTTAAGCTTGAGTTAATATCTCAAATTCACATCCCATAAAAATCATAGACCTGAACTCAGTTAAGAAGATCAATTCTTAATCAATTTAATGTTGAAAGATAAAATCAAGAAAAAATCAATTTAAAAATCTTACCAATGTTAAAAAAATAGCAATAAAAAAATAATACTAAATTTAAAAAAAAAACTCAAAATGAAATGAAATCACAAAACAAAATTCAATTTTAGAAATTATCTTAAATAGAATAAATAGCAATTAAAATATTGAGAATTAAATTTGATATATAAAAAAATTAAATGAAGATAAAATTAAAACAAAGTTTTGATTTTATAAATTATTTCATATAAAAAATAATAATTAAAAAAATATGAATTAAATAAAAAAAAATATAGATCAAATATAAAAAAGTAAATTTAAAATTTTGAAGGTCATCACAAAAATTGAGGAATAATGAGAAAAAAAAAGAAGGGAAAACGTTGCACGCTAGCCACACGAACCGCCGTATCATAGAGGTGCTGCCATGATGAGTTACATCATCGCGAAAGGTGACTTTTGATGACAAAAAAACAATACATGAGCCACTCGAAGGGGGTAGAGTCCTCTCATTTGCGCTCCGCGTGCCAACTATTTTTTCAACAATACTGTTGCTCAATTGGTTGGCCCTGATATTAGCTGTGGTGACTACGATGGTGGCTTGGACTACAGGTTAGGCTGGTTACGATAGAGGTTCAATTTGAGGAGGATAATGGTTGTGGATGGTGTATTTGGTGGAGGAGATGACAGCATAATCATGTTTGGCAACACGGTGACTGGTCAGGCTTTTGAATATTTTCTTGTTTTAATTTTTTTTTTTGTTATTAAAAAGTTTTGTGGTGATAATATTAAACATTATTTTAAAAAATAACAAAATATTGTTTTAATGTATTTATAAAAATAACTTTGAAAAATAATCACTAATACAATAACAAACAGGCTGTTCATATGGTTCATTAAAATATAAAAATTTAGCAGAATTTCTTAACTCAATCATGTTTTTTGATAAAATGAATAGTTATTTTTATTTATAGATAATTATATAAAAAAACTAATTATTTGACTTGTGCTTTGTTATGGGTTAGATATTTTTTTTCAAAAAAAATAATAAATAGGTGGGCTTTTCCATTGCCTTTTTTGCATGAAAAAATCATGATAGATAAAAAAAACTTATATATATATATATATATAATTAAATAAATTAAAAATTATTTGTGTGAATAAATGAAAAAAAAAGTCATTAACGATAACAAACAAAACTAGAAAAAAATATAGTAAAAAATAAAAAACAATCAAGATATTTGATATTGCAATACAAATCATTTATATGATTGTTTTTAATGAGTTTATTTATTAAAATTAATTTTTTATTTAATTAAACGATAATAGAAACATATATATATACGTGGAGTGGAATTGATTGAATAAAATAAAAGAGAACAAAATATTATGTAAGATTGTATATACTATAAATATTATATAAAAATAAATATTATTTTTTATTTTTTAAAGTAAATTTCATCTATTTAAAACATAAAAAATCCCAAATGAATCAAAATAATATCTTCAAAAAATTAAATACATACAAAATATAAAAATAAAAATAAAAATAAAGGAGGGATATTAATTGAAACATATATCAAAAAATTATTTAAAAAAATATATCAATGAAAATAAAAACCAAAATTAGAATAAAAAAAGCAACAATAATCTAGGTGCTACAAAAATAAGAAAAAAAACAAATCAATTTATAGCTACGATCAGGTTTAATAGTTTAATAAGTTGATTTTGTTTTAATTAGACAATTAAAACATAGATAACAATGGTAAACATACAATTTTTTTTTAAAAAAACAAGATTACTTAGAAAAAATATATTTGAAAGTACAAAACTGGATAAAAAAAGGATATAAAGAATCAATCCAAGTCAACTCGAGGTATCGTGATAGACATATGACCTGAGTAATGAGTAAACTACCATGGGTTAACCCAAAAAACTTGTGCCCTATATCACGAGATTGAAATAAATTGATAAAAAAGAAATTGAAGAACAACATAGTTAATCTTTTTTATAAAAAAAACTAATGAAAATATCAACTCGCATTAACTTTTTAAAATTATGACTTGAGTTATTAGACCAGAATCATCATACATGGAAAGCTCGCAAGGTCCAATTCTCAACAAATTAAACATTAAATAATGAAATTGAGAAAAAAAATCGATAAAAAATAAATTAGAGAGCAACAAAAAAATTTCAATTAGAAAATTAAATTAAAAAGAAAACTAAAAAGAACAAGGATCAATTCAAATAAAATAATACAGAAAAAACTTTGATTGAAAGATGAAATTGAAATTAATAAAACTTTTTCAAAGGGGTTATGAAAAAAACTATAAATAAAAAGAATATGGATGAAACTGAAAAAAATAATATATAATAAATTATAATTGAAAATTAAATTGAAAATAAATAAAATTTTTATAAAAAATTAATAACAACAATTAAAAATAAAAACTGAAAGTGGAATATTAAAAAAATAAAAAGATAAATTTGTAATTTTTTATGGATGAAAAAGAAAAAAGAAAAAATCATCAGTAACAAACCATTTATCCTCTGCTATCACGTGACATACCGTCAGGAAGAGGACGTTGGCATGCTTCCACCAATGTCGCGGGATTGGTATCTCCCAATTTTTGTTCACGCGCTATGTTGCAGGGGTGTTAAAACTGTAATGATACATTGAATACATCTAAAACGAGATGATATGCCTGCGCGCTGCAGCGGGTTTATAAAACAAATGCATTTAATAGTGTTATAATTGTGAACCAGCGTTAGATAAGTAATAGAAACTAAAGGTATGATGGAGCAAACATTTTATGATGAAAAAAAAGTTGTGTTGGTGATCAAAACTTAGAGACTGAACAAAATGATTTGCAGCAATCCACAGTGTTTTGGGAGGAAAGATGCAGTGCTTTCGCCACATGATTTATCTTTTCTGTTAATAAAAAGCAAGAGGAAAGATACAGTACTTTCATCACATGATTTAGCTTTTCTGTTAATAAAAAGCAAAAAAAAACTACAAAGCTAAATTCTCTACCAACTTAACATTAAAAAAAAACAAACAAAGATAATCTTGGAAGGAAAAAAACCCATGAGGAAAAATGTTGTAGCAATTGACAATGTTTTGTGAGGAAAACTATAGTGTTTTTTTCAATAAAATAAAATAAAAAACCATTTAGAGAAAGACTGTAGCAATCCATAGTATTTTGTGAGAAAAACTACAACGCTTTCTTCATATGATTTAGCTTTATTGTAATTATAATTATTAACCAACTTAATATTTTAAAAAAAGGACAGATAATTTTGGGAAAAATCATAAAAAAATCATATGGAAAAACATTGCAACAATTCATAGTTGGTAGAGAATTTAGATTTGCAGCAATCAACAATGTTTTAAGGAAAAAAAAAATACAAAACTAAATTTTCAATAAACTCAATATTAAAAAAAATCGACAAATAGAATTTTGAAAAATAAAAAAATAAAATAGAAAAACTATGTGGGAAAACAATGCAGCAATCCACAGTATTTTAAAGGAAAAAAACTACAAAGTGAAATTTTTAACCAGCTTAATATTTAAAAAGTAAAATCAGCAAAAATAATCTTGGAAAAGAAAAAGAAAAATTAAATGCCAAAAAAAAAGGAAAGTTGAAAAAAAAAAGTAATTTTGGAAAAAAAAGCGAAAAAAAATGAAAAAGTGAAAAAAAGAAGAGGAATGCACTGTGTTTCCCCACACCATTTAGTTGTCGCATGCGTGCTGTTGCGGGCTTATAAAAACAATATCTATGATGGTATTATAATTGTGAATTAATGTTAGATAAACTAATATTTTATGAGGGGAAAAAATTATGTCAGTGATTAAGAACCTAGAGATTGGATAGAATAAATTGTGTGAAAAATATTGATATTGTAGAGATATTGAAAGATCAAAGACTTACATGATTGGAGGTGGTTGCAGAAGACTGATTGTGTCATTGATTATATTTTAAAAGTAAAACAACATATAAAATATTATATCAATTTAAAAAACATTAGGAAAAAGATGTAATAACTAATTATAAACAAAACGATGCCACAACAACATTAAAGAGTTGCGTTGCTGTTTAACAGAGTTAAATGTTGTTGCATTAGTTCGTAGGGGCATGCAAAATTAATAGGAAAATAGCCTGTGAAGTTGCTTCATAAACAAAAATACTGCGTGTCACCCTATTGATGGAGATTTCCTGCAAATGAAGAAGAAACTTGCATTATTAGTGGTCAAATGAAGGAAAAAAGTAGAAAAAACGAAAGGGAAGGTGGAGATAATGTGCTGCTAATTTGTAAAAAAAAGAAGAAGAAGAAAGTAAAGTTTAAAATGATAGTAAAGAAGCTAGAAACTAAGGGCATATGATTTTCATAATTAAACTTGTGTGCTAAGTACCCTGCATGGGATGATCGTCTCAACAGGCTTTATGCAGATCAATTAAGGGTTATTGTTGGTCATTTGGATGTCATGGGTGCACCAGGGGTGCAAGCTGCCTCGCTTAGTCCAAGCGTTTTTCACGACATGGAAAGCTACATGAAGAGCAGAGTTGACAATTTCCTGCAGCTTATTCAAAATTCAAATCCCTTTGATGCTCAACCACCTATGGTATTCTACCCTGAGCAGAGTTCTCATTTGACCAACTTGCTGGAGAGGAAGTATAGCAATGGCTACTCAACAGACTTGCAGGTTTACTATGAACCAAGGCCTTTAGATGATCAGTTACCGGTCGGTTTCCCATCTAAACAGACTTCTCATGGGACTACAAGGAATGCAAGTTTTTAGGAGAGCAACAATGGCAACTGCTATTCAACAGACCTGCAACTTTACTTAGAACCAAATCCATTGAACGTTCAACCACCAATGCATTTCCAACCTAAGCAGAATGCTCATAGGACTTCGTCATATTTACATGCAATGGAAGATGCGATTATGAAGATGGTTTGTGATCAGAATACCAGCGATGAATTTGGTTGTAAGCTGTCTAGTAGTAGTAATCTGCCTTGTGCTAACCGCACATCATGGATGTGGGATAATGTATGGTTCAACAATGCTGATTCCTCAGTGAGCTATAATAAATTGTAACACCAGCTATAAAATTTAGTATAAGTGAAGAAAGAATAATGAATGTTTTCTATCAATTTATTATTGTTGTTATTTTTAAGCTGTGAACATTTCGCAAATAATTTTGTTGGGAAGAATTAATTAAATCCTTTTTTAAAATACATATCCAGCAACTTTGTGCTGTTAGTTCTATTTAGCACAGTTTATGTTAAGTGACTAAAATTATGGGCTGATTTGATTACCAATATTTTTTAAAAACTGCATCTTTATCTACAGTAATAGGAATGTTTAGAGGAAATATATAAAAAGTGACAAAAAGACAGGACTTTTTAAATATGTTTACAAAAGTTATTATGAAATGCCTATTTGTTTGTTTTGAGTTGTAACAATGGGTTATATGCTTCATTAGTATCGACTGCAGACAAATAATTGTGAATGCTAAGAATATCATTTGCGATAAATTATTTGTTGTCTTCAATTCTCTCTCTCATGGTATTATGATATTTAAAAAAATATAGCAAGAATTTTTGGAACACCAGTTGAAGAAACTCTTTCGTATTGTTTATGGACAAATAATATGCTTCGGCTGCACATATTAACTTAGCTTTTTGAATTAAGCTTTAAGCATTAATATAACTGGAATATGGATTTTGAGAATATACTTTTATAGATTTGGGTGAATGGATGAACAACGAAATAAATAATATGAAGTAAAGATATGTGTAGACAAAAGAGTATAGTGAAAAAGATATAAAGGTAATAATGAAAGAATAACCAAAGGTAAAAATTCTTCCTAGCTGCAGAAGTTTAGAGGGGTGTATTTTTACATTTTTATTATTGTACCATAACACCAAGATTTGTACTTGTAGTTTGAACCCGTAAAAGCACAGGCAGATTGAAAATCAAGCCAAAGAAAATTGGAGGATAAAAAAGAACTGGAATCAACTCCCAGTACGTCAATTTCTTAACATCAATCAACTAACTAAACTGTAATTAATTAAATAGCAACTTGTAGAAATGTAATATGAATCTGGGAGACTGAAAAGATACTATAAAATTAAAAAAAAGGATGCTAAAATTTAAAAACACTGTACAAAAGAAACATGTAAAGAAATGCATGTGGTTGTCAGAATCAGATTGAACGAAGAATTAAATCAAGATTAATGTTAATTTTACAGAAAAATGTTCCTGATCTTTGATGTTTTCTACGAAATTAGCATTAATCATTTAAATGATAAAAGTGTAAGATAAATTAAAAGGCAAGTAAGTTAAAATTACCTAATCACGGTGTTGTTTGAAAGGGCGTTGGCGTTTGCTTGGTGGATCATTTGCCTCAGCGATGGTTGATGTATCACGGTCAAGTGGTGTGAATCCATCTTGAGGATCAGCCACAACAGCTATTGCAGAGCTGTTGATCCAAAATAAATTAATAAGTTATGTATCTGCTACTCATAAAACCAAAAGAAACAATGAACATTGCTGAAATTGAAAGGCAACAACTTTTAAATGAGAGAAAGGAGCAGTTTGTCACCTTTGAATAGGCGTTTCATCTTCAAATAGCAACTGTCTTTTGGCTTGTGATGGAAAAGGACCAACCATATATGGTTGCTCTAGGGACATTTGTGGCTGTTGTGAGAAATTAGCATTAGTTTTAGATGGTGGAACAGGTGTTGGTGTTGTTGGGTCTAATGGAGAGGCAACTTTAGAGGATGATGAAGCTGCTTGATTATTAAGAGGAACATCAATAATATGCAGCTCTGGTTCATCAGGCAAGGGGGGAGCCTCAGCAGTTACAATGTCGTCAAAAACATTGGTAACAATGATGTCACAACGGTTAACAACTGAGCGAAAAGCTCCAAACCTCAGCTGGAAAATCTTGTGCTTGTTTAATTTTTCAATCATCAGAGGTGGGATGCAATTAATAAACCCTTTGTCATAGAGATAACAATGGGCAGAGGAGCCAAAGAAGTTTTCAGCAGTTTTTCCAACCATTAGAAATGTTGCAACATCATTGCCATCAGTCACAATACAATCAACTTTAAACCTGATAAAATGTTTAAAAGTGAGATAAATAAATGTAACATATTGTTAAAAAGATGCAAAGAAAATTTATAATTTAGTTTGAGACATGAAAAGCAATAGAAAAGAGCTCTTAACCATGGAACCGACGTTACTTCATTGTGTTCAATGCATCTAAAAATTGTGCCTTTGTCAGACAATGATTTTGTGCATAAAGGGCAGCTTTGATACCACCATCCTCTATGAAGATCATAGTCAGCTATGAAAGCTTTGCATGTAAATCTTTCGCTCTACACATTATTGAGAAAAAAAATATAGTTTGATGTGTATTTATAAAGATCAAAGTAAAAGAATGAGATTAATGTTGACATACTTTGTGTTCATATGGATCCATACAAAGAATTTCTTTGATAGTCTTCCCGTTTTCATTTATTTTTTGTTCGATGGATCTAACGGCATTCATGGAAGCAGGGAGTTGATAGACCTCAACCGGCAGCTGATTATAGCTGAGAATAGAAGTAGTTTTATGTCAAAAGGAAAAAATAATAATTGAAGAAAATAAGCGAGATTAAAAGAAAAGAAAAAGAGCTAGCTTACTGATGCTTATATGGAAGAACCTCAGGAATTTCTGGGTTGAAATACCATAAGGAGGCAACAGTGCTAGCAAGGTTTGGTTTTCCTGCGAGTAAAAGGAAGCAAATTGATTTAAATTATTTGAAAATAAGTTAAATGATGCAACGTGCAAATAGATGGAAGGTGCACTTAAGAATTGCAAAAATTTGAAGGGCAATATTTGATAATACAAACCTTTAAACTCAGTGACTCGAAAGCCAGCAAAAACAACAATAATTGGATTTGTGTGTTCATGCAAAACAGAATCATCAAAGCTTTTAGCAACGTCGCCCCAAAGAGTTATCCTAAGTTCATCGCCCCTGCACAAAAGATAAAAAGTAAAAAATAAGGCTATTAAAGTTGTTATAGCAGATAGAATAAGCCAAACCTGATATTTTCAATGATAAACTCTTTCTTGTCTGTTATGTCTTGACCTCGAACCAACACTTGCTCAAGTGGCTGAATAGCTTTTAATCGACCGAGTACATCTTATGATTAAAATTTTTAAACATGTTAGCAATTTAAAAACCAAATCTAATAAGGTAATTAAAATGCATCATGAAATTTTTTTGTTGTTGTTCATACCAGTGAGTGTTCTTGATCCCTTTCCTTTAGTCAACAAATGTGCAAAGTCCATGAAGTTAAAGTAATGGCGTGGTACTTGGGGTGTCAGTGGATTAAGCCTTGCAACTTTTGTGTCAGACTTAAGATCAATAACGGCTTCGTGGGCAACAACGAAGTTGGTGTATCTATTTTCAAATGTATAGAATCCGCTGATTTGGTAGTAATCACCTTCAATGATAGAAGTAGTAAACAACTGTATATCCTTGCCTTTAGCTGAGCCCTGTATTGCGTTACCCTATGGAATCATGATGAAAACTATTATAAATGAGATAGCATTAAAATTGAGCACAAAAAACAAAGTATAAAGCTAACAATGATTCATTAGTCATATAAAATAAAAATTATTTGACAATTTTTAGTCATATAATTTATTATATTATAAAATATGAAATATATTATAATGATAATGATAATTAAATTATAATTAGAAATTGAAGTCAATTCTTGCTATAGTTGTATTACACATTGCTGTCATCTTTTTAATTAATAAAATAAAATGAATACATTTTACAAATAATTCATTCAACCATGGTCTGTGCGTCATGTTATTTTTTAAACCTACACCACTGTTATGTTTGTTACAAAGGGTAAAAATAAAATATAGGCGTACCAGAAGCTTTGTTTTGTAAAAATACTAAATGGTTATTTAGTTGAAAAAATAAAAGAAACATTTGATGATACCAAATGGATAACACTTAAGTTTTTTTTTTGTTTTGGATTCAATTGTAAAAACAGTTTTCAATTTGAGATTAAAGTTTGTAAAAATTAAAGGGTAAAGATAAGGAAGTCTATTGTTTTTTATTTAGTACATGGAATCCTGTGGACAACCTTTTGTAATAAAAAACTACTCTAATGTGTTTTGCAATAGTAGCTGGTATAATATAATATTATTTTAGATTTAAAAAAGTACATAGATCAGAAATATATTATAATCATTTTATTATGCAATGGAATTTTTTTAAAAGAAATTAGATTCTCATGAATAGATTTGCATAGTGCACATCATTGTAAGCTAAATGTAATCCAATTACCAAAAATAGAGCTCAAACGACAAAACTGTTTAGACTCTAGATGATGATTATCCAACAACTTATTAGACTAATTAATTAGGTTTTCAGGTTGTGTTTAGTGTTAAGACAGGGGTGACCAACGTTGTTCAATAATGGTAAAGACAGGTTTAAAAAGAATTAAATCATGTATTAAGAATGTAAAATTTAAAAGGGATTCAATGTAGAATCATATATTAATATAATGTAAAATTGCAGATTTAAAAAAAATAATAGAATAAAAAATAGCAATTCTATTTTTTATGCATCTATAAATGATACTCGGTCGAAACGTTTTCAAAACAGTAAAGAAAATTGAAAAATAGCTATGAAAACCAAAGTGCAAAAGATGAGCTTACCATGTTATCAGCAAATAGGCAATTAAAACTACTTGTTTGACCATTGAGCTTAGGAATCCAAACACGGCAAACTCTAGCACGAAGGGATGTGTAAAAGGTGTATTTTTTAATGTTTTGGATAGACAGCGCCATGATCCTGAGAGGGAAAAACAATAAATAAAATAAGAACTAATGATTTTAAATTTGAAAGGAATTTAATTTACAATATACCAATAACTATAAAATGCTACAAATGCAATGTAAAAATGTGAAGTAACGTCTTACAAATGTATTAATGAGGCTAATTAACAGGCGAGCAAACAAAGGGGGGAAAAGGAACACTTCTGAAGGCAAAGTTGAAATCTAATCATCTGTAAAAGAGCGATGAACAAACAATAAGTGATTAATTGATGTGTTTCAGAGCGTTAGAAAAAAAGGCTTTAAAAACAACCTCTAGGAAGAGCGTTTATAATGTCTTTATAGACAATTTTTTTGCATAATGAGAAGGTTCCCCTTGATTATTGCATGAGATAATTTTTAAACCTTTTCTTGAAGTGACTCTTGAGAGAGCAACATAAAGCTGGCCATGAGTAAAGACTTGTTCTTTAAGAAAGACTCCAACAGTTTTTAATGATTGGCCTTGACTTTTATTTATTGTCATTGCGTAACACAGTCTTAAAGGAAACTGACGTCTTTTTATCGTAAACGGACACCTTCCTTCATTTATTGGAAAGATAATTCTTGGTATAAAAACTCTATTACCAATATTAGACCCAGTTATTATCTGTGCTTTAATGACTCTTGCTGAAAGCTGTGTCACTATAAGTCTTGTCCCATTACATAAACCAATAGATGGGTTGATATTTCTAAGCAACATGACTGGTGTTCCGATTTTCAAAGCAAGTGTATGAGATGGCACACCATTGAATTCAAGTTGGTTGATATATTCTGTTGGATATAATGAATTGGCAATGTTAGTCTCTCTTGATGACGTTGAAATAGAATCTGTGCTAAGATAGATATGTTTGTCGCCCGGCGTCATAGCAAGCACAAAATCATTAATTTCAGCAATTGTTGTGTTTTTCGGTGTTACAATGGCTCTTTCTCTAAAATAGCAGGGGTCCATTTGAGGCTCAGAAATAGATGGATAAATTGCTGAGACAATGGCTGGAATTGGATCACATAAAGCATGAAGGAGTAGATCTGAGGGAATACTAATAAAAGAATCATCTAACTCACCAGAAAAAGGTAAATCAGAGATATCACCATTACCAATGCTTAAAATCCACCTAGCAAATTCGCTGATTTCAGTTCTTTCTTCAGCGGCTAGACCATGAGTAGAGAGGCACATGTTTTCTGTAAGAGTTAATACAGTAAATTTAGGCCATAAAGCTGAGCTGCTTAGAGAAGCATTAATTATCTCTTCTTTTGTTCCACCAGGAATAACTGGCAATATTTGGCGAAAATCACCGCCAAGCAAAACTGTTTTACCGCTAAATGGAAGATCTCGACTACAATTGTCACACCCTGAGAGGATATCACGCATTGAACGGTCAAGGGCTTCAAAACAACACCTGTTATTCATTGGCGCTTCATCCCAAACTATAAGAGAAGTTATTTCAAGAAGGCTAGAGAGATGTGTGTTTTTCTTAATGGCACATGTTGATAATTCATCAACAGTAAGTGGGATTTTGAATCTTGAAGGGGTTGTACGACCGCCTGGCAATAAAAGAGATGCAATACCGGATGAGGCCACAGCAAGGACAACTAACCCCTCAGATCTGATGCGATTGATGATTGTATGCCATAAAAAAGGTTTACCAGTTCCTCCATAACCATGAACAAAGATTAAACTTTGTTTCTTTTGAAGGACAGCTGCAACAACTGAATCATATATTATTTTCTGTCCATTGTTGAGAAGGGGGAGATTTACTGAATGTTGAATCTTAAGGTCAGCAAGATCATAATTAAGTTCTTCTCTTAGAAGCTTGTTCCTAATTTCAATTAACAATTGGCCATTGGGCATTGGCAATTTATGATCTTGAAGTGTTGTTGCAGCATCATTGAAAAGTTGTTCAAGCTCATATAACACATAATTTTTAAGCTGATCATCAGATAAAATCAAATTTGGCATTTTAAAAGATATTCTCAACCTATAAAGGATGTCATCGTGCATTGAATGCCAAAACTGATTGAATAAAACCAAAGGATCAACAATTTCACAAAATAAAACAATGCTGACAAAAAGTTGTCTAAGTTGTGGAGATGTTGCAGTTGCAATGGCTTCACAAAAAGCCTCAGACCATTCTTTATCATCGCCTAAAAGCCCATATGCTTTGCAAGCAAGTTGAAATGTTGGATAAACAATCCCATCAACTTTTCTTAAATCAACAAATCCTATTGGCCCTTTAATATGGTTTAAAAGCAATCGTAAAAAATAAAGTTCCCCGACAGCAGGATGTATATATGTTAAACGCCCAAGGCTAAACCCCTTTGATCTTGTAATCCATTCTTTTTGTCCAGCATCCCATACATACTTGCTTGGAAATTCTGAATAGCAAAGTTCTCATGCATTAGAATCTTTCTTGTTGCATTCGAACCATTCAGTAAGCATTGTTTTATTAATACCTGGCCTTTTAAGAACAGAATGGAGAGACTCGCTACCTGAGAAGACAACATTTTGTTGAAAAGGCAAATGAACCTGAAGTCGTTCAACTGGAGGGTTTCTTGAATGGATTGGAAATTGGAAAAGACGCCAAACAGCTTCATAGGGGCAGATAAAACGACAATTAAGATATGCTTGTATCTCATCATTTGTTTCATTTTGGAGCACCATATGACATCTATCAGGCCCTTTGTTGACATATTTAAATAGATATTTGATGAGCATTGATTGACAGCATATCT